>FWPV01000770.1_pt1 | contig 96672 bp, 99 predicted proteins | sample 2228371 | NCBI WGS metagenome assembly FWPV01 (sample SAMEA103939776, study PRJEB20133) | metagenome
CTCAAGACAACCAAATTGTTGCGGGAATAGCTCAGTTGGTAGAGCACGACCTTGCCAAGGTCGGGGTCGCGAGTTCGAGTCTCGTTTCCCGCTCCAAAAAATTTGTAAGTGATATTCCGATGCGGGAATAGCTCAGTTGGTAGAGCACGACCTTGCCAAGGTCGGGGTCGCGAGTTCGAGTCTCGTTTCCCGCTCCAATCACTTGTAAATGACATTCTGTTGCGGGAATAGCTCAGTTGGTAGAGCACGACCTTGCCAAGGTCGGGGTCGCGAGTTCGAGTCTCGTTTCCCGCTCCAATCTCTCTTCAAATTCACTATCTTTCCCCCCAAGCTCGCGAATTCAGTTTCTCCATACAATCGCAGCCACATTCAGTTGGTAGAGCATGATCCGCGCTTGCCAAGGCTGGGGTCGCGAGTTCGAGTCTTGTTTCCCGCTCCAATCTCTCTTCGAAGTTTTCATAATCCCTTTGAATTGCCCTTCACATCGCGCAGCGATGCTTTGTCGTATCTGGCGTTTACTAGGCGCTCCTGCCAACAGGAAGGGGATGTGGGCTCATGGTGCGGATTGTACGAGGCAAGCGGTTGCGACAGGTGGTGGGAGGCGAGAACTGCGGGCAAAAAAGAGGAGGGGCCTTGGCTCCTCCTGCATGATTCACTGGCGCGGGCTTAGACCAGAGTAACGTTCTCAGCCTGAGGGCCTTTTTTGCCCTGGGTCACAGTGAACTGGACTTTTTGACCTTCAGCCAGGGTTTTGAAACCGGTGCTCTGGATGGAGGAGAAGTGAACGAATACGTCCGGACCCTGGGATTGTTCAATAAAGCCAAAACCCTTGGTTTCGTTGAACCATTTTACCTGGCCGGTGCGAATGTCAGACATGTGCTAAATCCTATCAATAACAAAATGAAACTAAGCCCGTGCTGGGCTGCATTTGCCTTGCAAGCAGGGGTTGGCTCATGACTGACCACGTCTCTTTGTCCCAGTAGCACGTAGAACAATCCCTGTCTAAAGCACAAACGATTGTACGTTAGCGCCGATCCTTGTCAATTTGACCCCTTTCGTTTTTTGAACAAGCTAAAAATATTGTGAAGTCAGTAGCTTATTTGAAGATATTTGACTGAAAAAAACGGGAGGCCAGCGCCTCCCGTTTTTGTTATTCCTTGAGGGCGAACCCTTCGCCCTGCCGGTCGTAGCGGTAGACCGCCTGACCGTAGGAGCGGATCTCCACCCGCTGGATGCGGCGGGTGTCGTCCACCAGGATGAAGATAGAGCGGCCCGATTGCAGGCGGGTCAGGGGGCGATCCGGCCCCTCGATGGCGATCAGGCGGCTCAGCTCGGCACCCGGCAACTCGAATTTACGCCAGATGGAGTAGAGGGTCTCACCCGCCTGCACATCGTGTTGCAGCCAGGTACCGTTGACCTTCTCTTCGACTGGTTTAGCTGCCGCGAGGGCACTGCCTGCCGCGCCATTACCGACAGTTAGAGCTTGAGCAGGTACGGCCAGCGGCACTTCCAGCGAGCCGGAAGGGGCTGCTTTGGGAGCGGAGGGTGCCGGCTCCCAGGCCAGTACCAGCAACCAGAGCGGGATCAGGATCAGCAGACCTATGGTGTTTTTGCGGGGCAGCGGGCTGGACAGCTTGAATTTGCCTGCTTTGGCATCCTGGCGGCGTTGGCCGAGGTTGCTCATCCCTTGGCCAAAACGTTGGCGCAGGGACAGGGTCGCGGCATTGATGCGATGGAGCAGGGATCCTTGAGATTCGTCTTGGCGACGCTGCTGGGCTCGTCTGTTATGGCCTCGTGGGCGACGGTCCGGGGTGGGCACGGCATTTACCTCTCACTACATTGCCTGCCATCAGGCAAATTCGTCGCCTATGGTAAACGGACTCGCCCCCGAGGGGGAGAGTCCTGAAGCGGAAAATTATCAGCTGAGACGAAATTGACCCAATAATTGCTGCAATTTGTCGGCAGCCTGACGCAAAGCCTGACTGGCTTTGGCCGTTTCGGTCGCATCCTGAGCAATGTCGTTGGCCAGTGCGTTGGTTTTTGACAGGTTGCCGGAGACGGTTTCTGAGACCGAGCTCTGCTCTTCGGCGGCGGAAGCGATCTGATAGGTCATGTCGTTGATGGTGGAGATGGCCTGGTAGATGCTGCCGAGCGCCTCTTCCGCCAGATCCGCTTCGCTCACTGCCTGATGGGTCAACTGCTGGCTCTGGGTGATGGCGTTGACTGCATTGGTGGAGCTCAAGCGGATTTTCTCGATCAACTCCTGAGTATTCTGCACCGCCTGCTGGGTATTGCCCGCCAGTTTGCGCACCTCGTCGGCGACTACCGCAAAGCCGCGGCCCTGTTCGCCAGCCCGTGCAGCCTCGATGGCGGCGTTGAGAGCCAGCAGGTTGGTCTGATCGGCAATCCCCTGAATGACGGTGAGGATGCTGGTGATCTGGGCGCTGTCGTGAGCCAGCCCTTCCACCACTTCGGCCCCTTTACCGGCTTCTGCCGCGACCTTGTGCATCGACTGGATCACCTGCTGGAAGCGCTCCTTGCCCTGATCGGCAGCGCTTTGCGCCTGTTTGGCCGAGTCGGCGGTATTGTTGGCATGGGTGGCGACCTCTTGACTGACGTAGGACATCTCCTGTACCGCGGTCAGCATCTGCTCCATCTCCGCCTGATGGTGCTGCAGGTTGTTGTCGGTCTGACCGGCGATGCGGTCGGTATCACCGGCATAACGGTTCACCTCGCTGGCAGTCTTGAGCACATCCCCGAGCAGCCCTTGCAGCTTGTCGATAAAGCGGTTGATCCCCTTGGCGAGATCCCCCAGCTCGTCGACAGAGCGGGTTGCGAGGCGTTTGGTGAGATCCCCTTCACCATCGGCGATGTCATCCACCAGGCTGACCATCTGACGGATGGGGCCAGTGATGCTGCGGGCAATCACCAGCATGGTGGCCAGCGCCAGCACCAATACGATAACGGCGCCCACCAATTGCTGGGTCACCGCGGCCCGGTTCATCTCATTGAGCTGGCTCTCCAGCTGATCGGCCCCCGCCAGTACCACCTTGTAGGGCAGGGTGACGATGATGGCCCAGCTGCGGCTCATTCCCGGTACCATGATGGGGACGGAAATACGGAATGACTCGTCCAGCTCCTGACGCTGAACTTCCGGTTTCAGGTACTGCTGCCACTGGTTGCCCAGCACCTTACTTGCGCTGCTGCCGAGCAGGCTGGCATCGCCGCTGGTGCCGGTGATGACACCGGCGGCGCTGACGATCAGGGTTTCGCCCTGGCCGTCATAGATGTTGCTGTTGAGGCTCTTGGCCTGACGGCTGATGGAGTCCACCGCCAGATCGAGCGCTGCGATCCCCTTGAACTGACCATTCACCATGATGGGGGTGGTGATGGTGCTGACCAGCACCTGCTGACCGTTGATATCCACCTTGAAGGGATCGATGAGGCAAGAGCGTCCTTCCCGCTTCGGGCAGGCGTAGTAGTCGTTGGCGGGATTGCCGAATTCGTCCGGGTCGGTTTTTTCGATGGAGAGCAGCAGATCGGTGCCGACTTGATCCTTGTCGCGATAGAAGTAGGGCACGAAGCGCCCCTTGTCATCACTGCCCAGCGCACTCTGGCCAGCAAAGCTGGCATCCTGACCGTCGAAACCGTTGGGCTCGAAGCCGGCAAAGGCGCCATAGAGCTGGGGCTCCAACGCCAACTGTGCTTTGAGCAGGTCGGTGGCCTGCTGGCGATCCAGCGGCAGTTTGCCCTGTTGTTGCAGGGCGAGGGCGCTGGCCATCTGCTGGGTGTAGGAGAGCCCTTTTTGCAGCAGCTGGGTGATGGTGGCCGCCTCGGCGCGGGCATTGGCGCTGACCTTCTGCCATGCCTCCTGCTGCAGCGCTTCACGGCTGGAGCTGATGGTGAGTTGTTGGGTCTGTTGGCCGGAGTATTGGTTGAGCAGGATCAGGATGACCAGGGCTGCGGTCATGGCGATCCCGGCCATCACTAGAATGCGATTCTGGATAGAACGGAACTGCATCGTCTCTTCCTTGTTCGTGAGAAGTGTGGTGAGCGTTATCTGGGTATCGACCGGAGGAGGCAGCTCTCCAGCATTGTGCATAGCAAATCGGAAACGGGGCTTCGGTTTTGCGATCCTCTTCAAATATCGGGCTACAGATGCAAATGGCGACAGATTTAATCCCCTACTTTAGCCCGCAATGGCGTCATGGTTTTCCCATCCGTGATTGTCGGTGCTAAAATGCGACGGTTTTTTCTAACGAATTGGCCCAAGGCCCTCTACACAAGGCTTAAAGATGAAAGTCAAAACCCGTTTTGCTCCCAGCCCGACCGGCTTTTTGCATGTCGGCGGTGCCCGTACCGCACTCTATTCCTGGTTGTTTGCAAAGAACCAGGGCGGTGAGTTCGTGCTGCGTATTGAGGATACCGATCTGGAACGTTCCACTCAGGAGGCGATCGACGCCATCATTGAGGGCATGGAATGGCTGGAGCTGAACTGGGATGAGGGCCCCTACTACCAGACCAAGCGCTTCGATCGCTACAACGGTCTGATCGACGAGATGCTGGCCGATGGCCGCGCCTACAAGTGCTACTGCTCCAAAGAGCGTCTGGAAGCGCTGCGCGAAGGCCAGATGGCCAACGGCGAGAAGCCCCGTTATGACGGCAAGTGCCGCGACCACGCCCACGATCACCCGGCCGATGCACCGCACGTGATTCGCTTCCGCAACCCGACCGAAGGTTCTGTGGTGTTCGATGACCACGTCCGTGGCCGCATCGAGTTTGCCAACACCGAGCTGGACGATCTGATTATCCGCCGTACCGACGGCGCGCCGACCTACAACTTCTGCGTAGTGGTCGATGACTGGGATATGGAGATCACCCACGTAGTGCGTGGTGAAGATCACATCAACAACACCCCGCGCCAGATCAACATCTACAAGGCGCTGAACGCGCCGGTGCCGGAGTTTGCCCACGTATCCATGATCCTGGGTGACGACGGCGCCAAGCTCTCCAAGCGCCACGGTGCCGTTTCTGTGATGCAGTACCGCGACGACGGCTATCTGCCGGAAGCGCTGCTGAACTATCTGGTACGTCTGGGCTGGTCCCACGGCGATCAGGAGATCTTCACCCTGGACGAGATGATCAAGCTGTTCAGCCTGGATGCCATCTCCAAGTCCGCCTCTGCCTTCAACACCGACAAGCTGCTGTGGCTGAACAACCACTACATGCGCAGCCTGGATCCGACCTATGTGGCCAAGCATCTGGCATGGCACATGGAAAACCAGAAGATCGACACCAGCAATGGCCCGGCGCTGGCCGACGTGGTCACCCTGCTGGCCGAGCGCTGCAATACCCTGGTCGAGATGGCCGCCCAGAGCCGCTATCTGTTCGAAGATTTTGAGGCGATCGACGAAGCGGCAGCCAAGAAGCACCTGCGTGGCGTTGCTGCCGAGCCGCTGGCTCTGGCCAAGACCAAGCTGGCTGCACTGGATAGCTGGACCACCGAAGCGCTGCACGAGCTGATAGAAGCGACCGCCGCCGAGCTGGGTCAGGGCATGGGCAAGGTTGGTATGCCGCTGCGTGTGGCCGTCACCGGTCTGGGTCAGTCCCCGGCCATCGACGCCGTGATGGCGCTGGTGGGCAAGGAGCGCGTACTGGCCCGTATCGACCGTGCGCTGGCTTACATCGAAGCCCGTATGGCTGCTGAGTAAGCCTGACGTTGCCGGTCGTCATCACCGCTCTGGTTAAATCCCCCCTGCCATCGACGCCGTGATGGCGCTGGTCGGCAAGGAGCGCGTGCTGGCGCGTATCGACCGCGCACTGGCGTATATCGAAGCCCGCATGGCTGCCGAGTAACTGCTGCCAATGTGGCAGGCGAGGGGATAACCCTGCTCTGCCACATGCTGAATAGCAAAAATCCGAAACCACTGGTTTCGGATTTTTTTATGGCCATCGCACAGGCCGAAAATACTTTGGATAAAAAAATGCCAGTCAACTGACTGGCATTTTTATTGGGACAGAGTGCCGCTTAGTGGCTGTCGACCCAGACGAACTTGAGCACGAACAGCAGGGCCACCACCAGCACGCAGGGGTTGATTTCGCGCCAGCGGCCGGTGCCTGCCTTCATCACGCAGTAGGAGATAAAGCCCACGGCGATCCCCTCGGTGATGGAGAAGCTGAACGGCATCATGACGGCGGTCATAAAGGCCGGTACTGCTTCGGTCAGATCTTCCCACTTCACCCGGGTCAGCTCGGAGCACATCAGCACGCCCACATAAATGAGGGCGCCAGCGGCGGCGTAGGCCGGCACCATGGCGGCGACCGGAGAGAAGAAGATCGCCAGCAGGAACAGCAGGCCGACCACTATGGCGGTCAGACCGGTACGGCCGCCGACGGCGACGCCGGAGCTGCTCTCGATAAAGGCGGTGACCGAGGAGGTGCCCATGAAAGCGCCGCCGACGGAGCTCACGCTATCCACCATCAGCGCCTGTTTCATGCGCGGGAAGTGGCCCTTGTCATCGGCTAGCTTGGCGCGGTTGGTGACGCCGATCAGGGTGCCGGAGGAGTCGAACAGGTTGACCAGCATAAAGGAAAAGATGATCCCGGCGAGGCTGATATCGAGCGAGCCCATCAGATCCAGCTGGCCGAACACCGGTTCGATGCTGGGGGGCATGGAGACGAAGCCCTTGAAGGTGACATCGCCAAACAGCCAGCCCAGACCGGTAGTGACCACGATGGCGATCAGTACGGCGGAGTGGACGCCGCGGGCGGAGAAGATGCAGATCAGGAAGAAACCGAGCAGACCCAGCAGGCAGGGCAGGGAGGTGAGATTGCCCACGGTCACCATAGTCGCGGGGCTGGCCACGACGATCCCGGCGTTGTGCAGGCCGAGCAGGGCGATCAGCAGACCGATACCGGCGGTGATGCCAACCCGCAGGGTGAGCGGGATGTTGCCGATCAGCCAGTAGCGCACCCGCAGCAGGGTGAGGATCAACAGACCCATGGCGCCCCAGAAGATGGTGCCCATACCCACTTGCCAGGAGTAGCCCATACCTGCAACCACCACAAAGGCGAAGAAGGCATTGAGGCCCATGGCGGGGGCCAGCGCGATCGGCAGGTTGGCCAACAGGCCCATCAGGATGCTGCCGATACCGGCGATGAGGCAGGTGGTGACGAACACGGCCTGGGTGTCCATGCCCGCCGCAGAGAGGATCTGCGGGTTGACGAACACGATGTAGACCATGGTCAGGAAGGTGGTGATACCGGCGATCACTTCGGTGCGTGCGGTAGTGCCATGGCCTTGCAGGGCAAACAGGCGCTCAAGCAATCCTTGCCCGGCGGCCTGATTGGCAGCTTGGTGTTGTTGATTCATGTTGGATTCCAATAGGTGACGTGAAATAAGCAGCAGGGGAACGGGCTATCCCATCCATGCGGGGTAAATTGCCCTGTTTCTGGTGATTAAGTAACCAGACTCGTCCTGATACCGTGACAGCGCGCACATTTTTACACAGGCGGCGCCGTTTACAAACCCCGGATCTGCGAAGCAGATCAATGAATAGAGTAAAAATTCAAACGTTTGCTTTTTGAGCATGAAAAAAGGTTCTCAGCAGAGAACCTTTTATCGAAAATTGGGGGTTTAAAGGGTTTTGAAGTAGCGCTCGACCAGCTGGGCCAGTACCGAGTCGAGCCGGTCTTGAACCTCACCCAGTTCGCGGCCGAAGCGGCGCAGAAAGAGACTGGCCTGCTCTTCGGTCAGCTTGCGCCCCTCGATAAAGAACTCCTGCTCCGGCAGTTGCTTGTCGTAGCGGGGGATCAGCACCCAGCTCACCAGCTCGGGCTCCACGGCGGCAAAAATCTTGGCGGCTGCGGCACAGAAGGTCTCTATGTGCTCCTTGCCATCCGGCCCGAGGCACCCCGGTTCAACCCGGATCTGGATGGTGAGTTTTTTCTCTATGGGGGTCGTCATCGTGCTACATCCATGCAAAGGCATCCGTCTAGGATTGTAAGTCAAAAGGCAACAGAAAGGGGAGCCGAAGCTCCCCTCAACACGCAGTCAGCCTTATTTGGCGATGCGCTTGTACTTGGCGCGGTGCGGCTGGATGGCCTCGGCGCCGTAGGTCTTCTTCTTCCACTCTTCGTATTCGGTAAAGTTACCTTCGAAGAACTCGATCTTGCCCTCATCCTGATAGTCGAGGATGTGAGTGGCGATACGGTCGAGGAACCAGCGGTCGTGGGAGATGACCATGGCACAACCCGGGAACTCCAGCAGGGCGTTCTCGAGGGCGCGCAGGGTTTCGATATCCAGATCGTTGGTCGGTTCATCCAGCAGCAGCACGTTGCCGCCGGTCTGCAGCAGCTTGGCCAGATGCAGACGACCGCGCTCACCACCGGAGAGTTCGCCAACCCGCTTCTGCTGGTCGGAACCCTTGAAGTTGAAGCGGCCGATATAGGCGCGGCTCGGGAACTCGTAGTTGCCGATGCGCAGGATATCCTGACCGTCAGCGACCTCTTCGAATACCGTCTTCTTGTCATCCATGCTGTCGCGGAACTGATCGACAGAGGCCAGTACCACGGTTTCACCCAGGGTGATGGCACCGGAATCCGGCTGCTCCTGACCCGACATCATGCGGAACAGGGTCGACTTACCGGCACCGTTCGGGCCGATGATGCCGACGATGGCCCCCTTCGGAATGGCAAACGACAGATCGTCGATCAGCACCCGATCACCATAGGATTTGCGCAGGTTGGCCACTTCCACCACCTTGTCGCCGAGGCGCGGTCCGGGCGGGATGAACAGCTCGTTGGTCTCGTTGCGCTTCTGGTAGTCGTTGGTGTTGAGCTCTTCGAAGCGAGCCATACGGGCCTTTGACTTGGCCTGACGGCCTTTCGGGTTTTGACGAACCCACTCCAGCTCCTTCTCGATGGACTTGCGACGGGCCGCTTCGGAACTTGCTTCCTGCGCCAGACGGGCGTCCTTCTGCTCCAGCCAGGAGGAGTAGTTGCCTTCCCACGGGATACCTTCGCCGCGGTCCAGCTCCAGGATCCAGCCTGCCACGTTGTCGAGGAAGTAACGGTCGTGGGTGATGGCTACTACAGTGCCTTCGTAGTCGTGCAGGAAGCGCTCCAGCCAAGCCACGGATTCCGCATCCAGGTGGTTGGTCGGTTCGTCCAGCAGCAGCATGTCCGGCTTTTCCAGCAGCAGACGGCACAGTGCCACACGGCGGCGCTCACCACCGGAGAGGTGCTTGATCTTGGCATCCCAGGCCGGCAGGCGCAGGGCATCGGCCGCACGCTCCAGCTGGTTTTCCATGTTGTGGCCGCCCTGGGCCTGGATGATGGCTTCCAGCTCGCCCTGTTCGCGGGCCAGCTTGTCAAAGTCGGCATCCGGGTCGGCGTAGGCCGCATAGACCTCGTCCAGACGAGCCATGGCGCGCTTCACCTCGCCAACGGCCTCTTCGACCGCTTCGCGTACGGTCTGCTCCGGCTCCAGCTTCGGCTCCTGCGGCAGGTAGCCGATCTTGATGCCGGGCTGCGGACGGGCTTCCCCTTCGATCTCGGTATCGATGCCCGCCATGATGCGCAGCAGGGTCGATTTACCGGCGCCGTTCAGACCCAGCACGCCAATCTTGGCGCCCGGGAAGAAGCTCAAGGAGATGTTCTTGAGAATATGACGCTTGGGCGGCACTACCTTGCCGACCCGGTTCATGGTGTAAATAAATTGAGCCATTGGCTAATTCTCTTCCTTTTCAGCAGGTTAATGTCTTGGCATTAACAGACTGATGTCGTGGTGGGGCCAGGTCGACACAGGTCAACCGGGTTCCAAAAAACCCGTCGATTGTAAACCAACGGACGAGGGGGGGCAAAGGTGGCACCCGGCTATGTCCCCCCTTTGCCGCAGCGGTCACGCCTTGCTGCATCAGCGGTGCAATTTGGGCATGATGTGGGCTGCCGTTTTGTTCCGGAGCCGTCATGCACCCATCTCCTCAAGCCCCCTCACTGGCCGCCTTTCTCTGCACAATGGGATTGGACGCCGCGCTGAGCGAAGCCATCAGCCTGCGCTTGCCACGGCAGACGCTGCGCGCCGGTCAGGTGCTGTTGACGCAAGGGGACAAACAGGAGGCTGCCTTCTATATCGAAACGGGCATCGCCCGTGCTTGCCACTACACCCGGGATGGGCAGGAGCGCTGCAAGGAGTTCTACTTCGAGGGGGAGCTCTGCCTGCTTTACGACAGCTGGCTCACCGGGTCGCCCGCTCGCTATCAGCTGGAGGCGCTGACGGAGCTGCAGGTGGTGCGGGTGCCAATCGCCCTGCTGGATGAGCCCGTCTGGCAGCCGGTCTGCATGGCCCTGCTGCGTCAGCAGCTCGGTTACAAGGAGCGCAAGGAGGCGTTTTTGCTGCTCCACTCCCCCGAAGAGCGTTATCGGGAGCTCTGCCACACCTTCCCTCACTGGCCTGCGCGGCTCACTCAGGTACAGCTCGCCAACTATATCGGTATCACTCCGGTCACTCTGTCACGGATCCGCAGGCGCATTAACACGGGTTAATGCCGCTCTCCGACCATCCCCTCAAGCTGCGCCATCCAAATGACGGATGAGGTGTGGATGATGTCGCTGTTTCTGTGGTCGCAGTTGGTGGTAAGCCTGGCCTTGTTGCTCGATCTGTTGTCGTTTCAGTTGCGGGATCGCCGCAGGATCCTGGCCTGTCTGGCCCTCTCTTGCGCCCTCAATGCCGGTCACTTTGCCCTGCTCGGGCAGTGGTCGGCCGCCAGCCTGTTGCTGCTGGCCAGCGTGCGCTTTCTGGTGAGCATCTGGCTGGTTCGCCGCATCTTGATGTGGTTTTTCATGGGGTTGGCCTGTGCGGCTGCGCTGGCGACCTATCAGGGCCTGCTCTCATTGATCGGGCTGCTGGCCAGCCTGCTGCAAACCCGGGCCGCGTTTTGCCCGGATGATCGCCAACTGCGGCGCTGGATGCTGCTTGGCACCCTCTGCTGGCTGGGTAACAACTTGCTGGTGGGCTCACCGGTCGCCGCGCTGATGGAGGGGCTGTTTCTGGTCAGCAATCTGGTGGGTTACTACCGCCACTATGGCTTCGATTATTGGGGGCGTGGCCGCCACAGTGGCCGCAGAAAGGGGCGTGTGCCGCCGTCCGATCGGGCGAGCTCCTGACCTCCCGCTCAGGGCTGCTTGTGGCCAGCGAAGTAGAGCACCCGTTTCACATACTCCTGCGTCTCGTCATAGGGGGGGATCCCGCCATAGCGTTCCACCGCTTTTTCCCCGGCATTGTAGGCTGCCGAGATCAGTACCCAGTCGCCATCGAAGCGGCGATCCAGCCACTTGAGATAACTGACGCCGCCCTTGATGTTCTGTGCCGGATCAAAGGGCTGAGTGACACCAAAACGCTGCTGGGTTTCGGGGATCAGCTGCATCACCCCCTGCGCATTTTTGGCGGAGACGGCGCGGCTTTCGAGGTTGGATTCGGCAATGGCAATGGCGATGGCCAGCACCAGCCGGGCATCCACCTTATGGTGTTTGGCGGCGTGACGCAGCATGGTGACCAGCTTTTGCTTGGCGGGGGGTTGGCGGGCAACCCAGGTGTCGACATTGAAGGGGGTGGAAGGGAGCCCGGCCAGATAGCCACCCTGACTGCCACGGATCCCGATGCCGCACTGATCACCCATGGGGGCATTGCCGATGCGAGCGTTGTAGTAGCGGGCAGCCTGTCGGTTACCAAGGCGCATTGCCATGGCGAGGTAGCTGTTGGCCAGCTTGGCGCTGCGCACCGAGGCGGGGCCGGTGGCGAGCAGGCGGCCGATCCGGAAATATCCCTCTGGGTTGCCAGTGCTGGCGGCGACACAGTAGAGGGCGATGGCTTTTTGCAGATTGCCGTGTTGCTGGGCCACTTGACCCTGCTTGATCGCCGTCAGCGCCTTGGGGGCCTGTCTGAAATCCCTGCCTTGTGCCATCGCCTGCGGCGTACCTGCCAGTAACAACGACAAAAAAAGCAGCAAAAACAGTCCGTTTTCGCTGATGTGCCTCATGGGTTATCTCCTGTTTGAGTACAGAAGATATAGAGGAACATGGCTGCTATCGCCACGAACCCAGTGGATCCTGTTGTTATAGCGTGGGGATTTCAGAGAGCAAAACGGTATGGAACTAACGGCATCTCGACAGTTTCACACCATTTTTCATCGGGTTAGAAGTCGTGGTGATACTCCTGCTCATCCTGCACGGCAGGCGGAAGCGTGCGATAGAAGCTGCCAACTTCGCTGACAACCCAGAGCGAAAGCAGGGCCAGCAGGCTGAGCAGGGGAAGCAGAGAGTGGTTCTGGGTCAGGGCATAGGCCGCAATGGCGGCACCGGTCAAAAGCAGGGTTCGGATCATGAGGTGGCTCCTTGTCGTCATGGGGGTGTTGCGTGGCCACGGACAGAGCGCCTGGGGTCGGGATTTGTTCCCGGGTGGCACGAAGCGCGCTGAGTATATCGCGTCATGCCGCTGCCGATCCGTGGTGTCATCACACTTTCCATAGTCATGGGTTTCGTATCGAGTTGGGCCCCGCCAGATGCGGGGCCAGTAATGGTTTGACGGTTAGAAGAAACCGCCGTTGTTATCGTCACTGTCGGCCCAGCCGCCACTCAGGTTATCGTCATCGAAAAAACTGCTGCCAGCATCGGGAGGTGAATCCCAGCCGTCCCAGCGCACCGGTTCCGCATCGACCGGATTGGCGATGGGCGCTGGCTCTATGATGTCGATGATCTCCTCGGGGCGGTTGTTGTGAAACAGTCCGCCGATCATATCGGCAAGCATCACGCCACCGGCCACACCGGCGGCGGTTTGCAGGGCGCCGCCCAAAAAGGAGCTGGCACGGGATGCTGGCTGGGCAGGAGCGGTTGCCGGTGGTGGCGTAAAGCGCGGGGGCGGGCTGCTTTCGCTACCAAACAGGCCGGAGAGAAAACTACCGCCGCTCGAACTGCGTTGGTTTGCCTCCAGCTCCTTGACCCGCTCGTTGAGGCGAGTAAGGGCTGCCTGCTGAATTAGCAGCGCCTGGGTCATGTAGTAGGGGGCATCGGGCTGCTGGGCCAGATGCTGGCGGATCAGCTGATCCGCTTGTGGGTCTCGCTTGCAATCCCTGGCTTGCGCTTGCTTGAGGCGGTCGAACAGTCCATCGATCAGACCCTGTTCCTGTGATTGCATCTCAAATCCTCGCTATGGTGCGCAGACAGTGCGTTCAGCCATCCTAAAACCCGCGGCGCATCAGTGGTATCTGATTAACTCATCAATGACCGAGGGGCTACCCGCGCTCGTCAGCGGTCGGGCTGGTAGTAGTCGAGATACCAGCGGACAAACTCGGCAACACCTTGCTTGAGGGGCGTAGCGGGGCGCAGACCGGTGAGGGTGTGTAGCGGTTCGCTGTCGGCCCAGGTGGCGTGCATGTCACCTGCCTGCATCGGCTGCATCCGCTTGATGGCGGGTTTGCCGATGGCCTCTTCCAGCGCCTCGATAAAATCGAGCAGCCGCACCGGCTGGCCGTTGCCGATATTGAGGATGCGGTAGGGGGCTGCGCTCTCGGCCGCGCTCTGCTCGCTGGCGTGCCAATCGGGATTGGGGCGGGGCGGCTGGTCGGCCACGGCTAGGATCCCCGCGACGATGTCGTCGATAAAGGTGAAGTCGCGGCTGAGATCGCCGTGGTTATATATGTCGATAGGCTCTCCCGCGAGGATGGCGCGAGTGAACTTGATGATGGCCATGTCGGGGCGGCCCCAGGGGCCGTAGACGGTAAAGAAGCGCAGCCCTGTGGTGGGCAGGCCATAGAGCGCCGAATAGGCGTGGGCCATCAGCTCGCCGCTCTTCTTGGTGGCGGCGTAGAGGGAGACCGGGTGATCCACCTGCTGCGCGGTGGAGTAGGGCATCTGATCCCCCATGCCATAGACCGAGCTGGAGGAGGCGTAGATGAGGTGCTGAATCCCGTGGTGACGACACCCCTCCAGCACCGTCAGCATGCCGGTGAGGTTACTGTCGGCATAGGCGAACGGATTGTCGATGGAGTAGCGCACCCCCGCTTGCGCCCCCAGATGGATCACCCGTTCGAAACGGTTGCTGGCAAAGAGGGTCGCCATCGCCTCGCGATCTGCCAGATCCAGCCGCTCGAAGCGAAAATGGGGGAAACTGGCCAGTTGGGCCAGCCGCGCCTCTTTCAGACTCACCTCGTAGTAGTCGTTAAGGTTATCGATCCCCACCACCTGATGACCTGCGGCGCACAGCTGGCTGGCCACGTGAAAACCGATAAAACCGGCGACGCCGGTAACCAGATAGATCATGGTTGAGTCTCCGGGTTGCAGCTGGTGTTGGCAGGCTGCTTTTTGGCGGGAAGATGTGGCCGCCCGATGGCGTGATAGTCAAACCCGAGTTCGCTGAGCTGGCGCGGGTCATAGAGGTTACGGCCATCGATGATGACAGGCTGGTTGAGCAGCGCTTTCAGTTGCTGGAAATCGGGGGCGCGAAACGCCTGCCACTCGGTGCAGATCAGCAGGGCATCGGCCCCTTCCAGTGCGGCCTCCTGAGTCGGGCAGAGCAGCAGGTCCGGCCGCTGGCCGTAGATCTGGCGGGCACGCTCCATCGCCTTGGGATCAAAGGCCTGCACCCGGCCACCGGCAGTCCAGATGGCGGCCAGCAGCGGGCGGCTCGGCGCATCGCGCATATCGTCGGTACCGGGTTTGAACGCCAGCCCCCACAAGGCGAAAGTGCGGCCGCGCAGATCCGGGCCGAAGCGGTTTCGCAGGGTTTGCGCCATCTTCTGTTGCTGGCGCTGGTTGACCTGCTCGACCGCAGCTAAAAGCGGGGCGTCGCAGCCGACACTTGCCGCAGTATGACGCAACGACTTGATATCTTTGGGGAAGCAGGAGCCGCCGTAGCCGCAGCCCGGGTAGATAAAGTGGTAACCGATGCGGGGATCTGCCCCCATCCCTTGGCGTACTGCCTCGATATCGGCACCCAGTTGCTCGGCGAGGGCCGCCATCTCGTTCATAAAGGAGATCTTGGTGGCCAGCATGGCGTTGGCGGCGTATTTGGTGAGCTCTGCACTGCGCAGATCCATCACCACGATCCGGTCTTGATTGCGGTTGAAGGGGGCGTAGAGGGCGCGCAACTGCTCCAGCGCCGCCTCGCTGTCACAGCCGATGATGATGCGATCCGGCCGCATGCAGTCGTTGACCGCAGCTCCCTCCTTGAGAAACTCGGGATTGGCCGCCACCTCGCAGGCGAGGGTCAGCCCACGCTCGGCCAACTGTAGCTCAATGTGTTCCCTTACTTGCTGCGCCGTGCCGACCGGTACTGTGCTCTTGGTCACCACCAGCTTGGGGCGGCTCATCAGTCGGCCTATGGTGTCGGCCACCGTCAACACATGTTGCAGATCGGCCGAGCCATCCTCGTCAGCCGGGGTACCCACGGCGATCAGCAGCAGGTCGGCGTATGCCACGGCAATGGCGGGATCGACCGTGAAGCTCAGGCGGCCGCTGGCAAGATGGCTCTCGACCAGCGGGGCCAGCCCCGGCTCATAGAAGGGGAGCTGCCCCAGCCTGAGGGCGGCGATCCGCTCGTCATCCACATCCACGCAGCAGACCTGATGGCCCACCTCGGCCAGAACGGCGGCCTGCACCAGCCCGACATAGCCTGTGCCAAAAATGGTGACCTTCATGAAAAGTGCCTCGTGCTGTGAATGGGGTGATGGCGCGCTTAAACCGCGGCATGCTGCATCTTGGTGCAGCGGGTGTCAATGCCAGATGACAGGCACCAGAATGGGGCGTTCAGCCTGACTGTTGTGATCCTTTTCACAAAAAATAGACTGGACCCCATAACGAAGCCCTGTGGACAGGGCTCGCAGCCTGCCCGCAACGGCAGGCGACAGACACTCTCTCTTTACTTCGCTTGGATACAGGTTATGGACAACACCTCGATTCGCACTGCCCATCCTATTTATGAGGATGTGCTGGCCCTGCTGACGGCGGCCGGCTTTGTTTCCCTCGGCATCTTTCTGTTTCATCAGGTTGGCCTGCTCACCGGCGGGACTGCCGGGTTGGCGCTGCTGCTGCAAAAGGTGACCGGCATCAGCTTCGGCCTGCTGTTTTTCGGCATCAACCTGCCCTTCTATGCGCTGGCATGGTTGCGGATGGGGCCCCGTTTTACCTTCAACACCTTTGTCTCGGTGGCGGCGGTCTCCTACATGACCGATCACCTCAACGGGGTGTTGCAGATCGGCAAGATAGAGCCCCTCTATGCGGCGCTGATCGGTGGTACCCTGATTGGCATGGGGCTGCTCATCATGTTCCGTCACAAGTCGAGTCTGGGGGGCTTCAACATTCTGGCGCTCTTTATTCAGGATCGCTTTGGCATCCGGGCGGGCAAGCTGCAGATGGGGCTCGATTGCGCCATTGTTGTTGCCTCGTTTTTCGTGGTGCAGCCCTGGATCCTGGCGCTCTCCATCGTGGCGGCGGTTATCTGTAATCTGGTGTTGACACTCAACCACAAGCCCGGCCGTTACCAGATTGCCTGACAAGCTGCGGCAGTGGCTCGATAAGACAAGCGTGACCCGATAGCACGAGGCGGCCTGATGGCCGCCTCGTCTGTTTCTACCCTGGGGTTTGTTCGCTGCGCCTAGCTCGCCTGCTCCAGCCTGCTGTCACCGCTTATAGCGTTGCCGCTGATGGCGTGACTACCGACAGCGAGCGGGGTGTGACAGGCCACCTGATGATGGGCCTCATCACACGCCTCAAGCCTTGGCGCCTTGCTCTTGCACAGTTCGGTCGCATGGGGGCAGCGCTGATGAAAGTGGCAGCCGCTCGGCGGCGAGATGGGGGAGGGCACATCGCCGGTCAGCAGAATGCGCTGGCTGCGCCTGCGTGGATCCGGCACCGGAATGGCGGAGATTAGCGCCTGGGTATAGGGGTGGCGTGGCGCCAGATAGAGCGACTGGGCATCCGCCAGTTCGACGATCCGTCCCAGATACATCACCGCGATGCGATCCGAGATGTGTTTGACCACCGACAGATCGTGGGCGATGAAGATGATGGAGAGGTTCATCTCCCGCTGCAGGCTGAGCAGCAGGTTGACGATCTGGGACTGCACCGAGACATCGAGGGCCGAGACCGCCTCGTCGCACACCAGCAGCTTGGGCTTGAGGGCGATGGCGCGGGCGATGCCGATCCGCTGGCGCTGACCGCCGGAAAACTCGTGAGGGTAGCGATCCACCGCACTGCCCGGCAGGCCCACTTTTGCCAGCAGCTCCTGCACCCAGCCGCGCCGCTGCTCAGTGTTGCCTTTACCGTGGATGATAAAGGGCTCCTCCAAAATTTGGCCCACGGTGTGGCGGCTGTTGAGGGATTCTGCAGGATCCTGAAATACCATCTGCATCTCCTGACGCAGGGAGCGCATCTCCTTCGGGCTGAGGGCGGTGATATCGCGCCCCTCGAAGGTGATGGTGCCCGCGGTCGGCTCGAACAGCTTGAGCAGGCTGCGCCCGAGGGTGGACTTGCCGCAGCCCGACTCACCCACCAGCCCCAGCGTCTCCCCCTGCTTGAGATCGAAGCTGATGCCATCCACCGCATGAACCGTATATTGCTTGCGCAGGAAACCGCCTCCCAGCCGGAAATGCTGTTTTAGATCCCTGACCGATAACAGAGTGCTCATACGGTCAACTCCTTCCAGTAGTGACAGGCGACATGGTGGCGCGGATTGAGTTGCTCTACCGCCGGAATGGCGCTGACACAGAGATCGGTCGCATGGGGGCAACGGTTGGAGAAACGGCAGCCAGCGGGCATTTCGTGCAGGGCTGGTACCTGTCCCTTGATGGTCTTGAGCAGGCTCTTGGGCTCATCCTCGAGGCGCGGGATCGAGCTCATCAGGCCGTGGGTATAGGGGTGACGGGGATGGTCAAACAGTTCGAACACATCGGCCTGCTCTACCGCCCGCCCGGCATACATCACCACCACTTCGTCACACAGCTCCGCTACCACCCCCAGATCGTGGGTGATAAAGATGATGGCCATCCCGGTCTGGGCTTGCAGCTCTTTCATCAGTTCGAGGATCTGGGCCTGAATGGTGACATCCAGCGCCGTGGTCGGCTCGTCGCAGATAAGCAGGTCTGGCTCGCAGGAGAGCGCCATGGCGATCATCACCCGTTGGCGCATACCGCCGGAGAGGTTGTGGGGATAGACCGCAAAGCGCTGGGCCGGTTCCGGGATCCCCACCTTCTGCAGCATGGCAATGGCCGCGGCTTTGCGCTGGGCCTTGTCGTACTCGGGGCGATGAAGGCGAAACACCTCCATCAGCTGCTCACCGACCGTCTGCACCGGGTTGAGGGCCGTCATCGGCTCCTGAAAGATCATCGAGATGCGGTTGCCGCGCACCTTGTACATCTGATCCGGCGCAAGCGACAGCAGCTCCTCCCCCTGAAAGCGGATAGAACCGGCTACCACCTGACCGTGGGGTTTGGGCAAGAGCCCCATGATGGCGAGTGAGGTAACGCTCTTGCCACAGCCGGACTCGCCGACGATCCCCAGCGTCTGGCCCGGGGCCACCTTGAAGCTGACCCCGTCGAGCACCTTGATCTTGCCGTCGTCGACGGCAAACTCCACCTCGAGATCGCGTACTTCGAGGATTGGAGCTGGGTGCTGGCCGTTATCTGCGGCGAACTCCCCCCCGTTATCCGGTACGTCAAGGATGGGGACCTGGGTGTTGGGCATAACGGCTGCTCCCTTCGCAATGGCCTGAATATCAATGACGTGCATAGGTCTTGTCGAGCAGGTTGATGGGCGCCAGCGCCTCCCCTGCCTCCTTGGCGTTGCGGGTCTCTTCCTTCACCTTGGGATCGAGCCAGAGCAGACCGCCACTACTGTGAGGATAACCATCCATCGGCCAGTAGAGCAGATCCGGTGTGTTCTTGGTGGCAGGCACCTCCGGCAGCATCACATAACGCCAGCTGCTGGCCCGTACATAGTTGAGCTGCACCCCGGGCACGAAGATGGCGAGATCATAGATGCGCTGCTGGATCTGCTGGGAGAGCTTGGCCCGCTTGGCCATGTCGAATTCGACGTTGTAGGCGTCGATCAGCGCGTCGAGCTCCTTGTCAGCCACGTTGAACAGGTTGTTGGTCTGCGGTTTGTTGGCGTTGGCGGAGTGGAAAAACTCCCAATATTGCGGATAGAGACCGCCGCCGCCCCAACCGAGCCAGGCCGCTTCGTGTTTCTTCTCCAGCATCACCTTGAAGCCGGTGGCGCCATCCACCAGATTGAGCTCCAGATCCAGACCCGCTTTCTTGGCCTCCTCTTTCAGCACGGTCAGTCGCTTGGAGTGCTCCTGACTGGTGTAGGTGAGCGCCAGCGTCAGCCGCTCACCCTTCTCATTTTGCAGGATGCCGTCCGGCCCCGGCTTGTTGTAGCCGCCCTTGGCAAAGTACTCCCGCGCCTTGCCAATGTCATAAGCCCGCTCTGGCAGCGTGATGTCAGTGAACTCGCCAAAGCCCGAGTCGAAGGTGGTGGCTCTGTCATAGTCGCCGCGCAGCACGGTCTCGATCATCTTGTCGATGTTGAAGGCGTGCTGGATGCCGAGGCGCACGTTTACGTCCGCCAGCTTGGGGTTGGCCACATTGAGGTGAACCCCCTGACCGCCCTGTTTGGTATCGGTCATGGCCATTACCTTCTGCACGTAGCCTTTTTTGTACTCCGGGGTGACCGCTTTTTCATGCCACCAGTTGGGCAGGATCATCTCGAAGGTATCGATCTCCCCTTTCAGGAAGTGGCGGAAGGCGATGTTGTGGTCGCGGATCACCTGCACCTTGATGGTGTCGATGTTGAATCTGTGCTGGTTGTAGCGATCGTCTTTTGCCCACCAATCCTTCTGCTTGCTGAAGGTGACCGACTTGCCCTTCTTGACGTCGCTGATCACGTAGGGGCCTGTGGTGGGCACCACGGCCCAGTTGTACTGCTTCACCCAGTTGGGGGTCAGCTTATAGTAGTGCTTGGGCTGGGGCCACAGCTCGGTGGTGTTGAGCAGGTCCATCTTGGCCTTGCGGTTGCCCGCCTTGACCATAATGGTGTGATCATCGATCTTCTCTACCGCTACCACTTCAGTGGTGTAGTAGTTGTTGAACCAGGGCCCCTTGATGTGTTTGGAGCGCATCATCTCGTAGCCGAAGGTGTAGTCATCGGCATTGACTGGCTTGCCATCCGACCATTTGGCGCGGGGATCCAGCTTGAAGTAGACGGTCTGGCTGTCTGGCGCGATGGCCCAGTGGGTCGCGAGCGAGGGAATGGGGTTGCCGGTATTGGGGTGGAAGCTGATGAGCCGCAACTGGTTATCGAGAATAAAGGAGCGGAACGAACCGTTGGAATCAGGCCCCACGGTGCGAAACGTCAGCGGAAAGCTCTCCACAAACATATTGAGGTTGCCACCCGGCAGCGCCTTGGGGGAGGCGAACACAGGATCCGTGTCATTGGTCTCCCATTTGAGATCCGCGGGCAGGCTGGCCGCCCAGACCCAGGATCCGTTTACCAGCACAAAGAGAGCACCTATCCATTTGATTTTATTTTTCATGTTTGACTTCCAGGTCTGGCCCCTGCACTGGGGGTCTTGATTGATAACGGGATTATCCCTTGCTCCCGGGACCGCCGATGGCGGTGGCCCGTCCTTCATTCATCACTGTTCGTTACCCGGCGCCAGCCGATGCGCTGGCATCGGCTGGCTCATTGGTAACGGGTAAATTTGCGCGGATCAAACGCCTCGCGGATCGCCTCACCAATAAAGGAGACCATGATCAGCACCAGACTCACCGCTGCCACCACCGAGCTGACGATCCAGATGGCATCCAGATTGTTGATGCCCTGGGAGAGCAGCTCCCCCCAGCTCGGGGTCGGCGGAGCCAGCCCGAAGCCCAGATAGTCGAGCGCCGTCAGGGTGGAGATATTGCCCACCACGGCGAACGGCGCCAGGGTGACGATCATCATCAGGGTGTTGGGCAGGATGTGGTTGAAGATGATCCGCCCGGTGGTCGCCCCTTGCGCCCGCGCCGCCATCACATAGTCCCGTGCCCGCTCCTTGTAGGTGAGGGTGCGCATATACCAGGTGATCCCCATCCAGCCGAACAGCACGTTGATGGCGACAAACAGGCCGAAGTTGGGCTTGGCCAGCGACACCAGGATCATGATGACGTAGAGAAATGGCACCTGGGACCAGATCTCGATAAAGCGTTGCAGGATGAGGTCGAAGCGGCCGCCGAGAAAGCCCATGAGACAGCCGATGGTTACCCCGATGGCGTAACTGGCCGCCAGCGCGATAAAGGCAAAGCCGATGGCAATGCGAAAGCCGTAAACCAGCCGCGCCAGCACGTCGCGGCCGCTGGTGTCGGTGCCGAGGAAGTGGCGCTCGGCCGCGCTGGGGGCGTAAGGCGGGTAGGCATCCTCCTTGAAATCCTGCTCGTAGGGGTTCCAGGGCACCGGCGGCAGCAGTACCCAGTCGCCCTGGCCCTCTGCGGCAAACTTGGCCTTGAGCTGGCGGTAGTTGGTTTCGTACTCGTAATCGAGCCCGAACTGCTGACCGGGGATCACATCGCCATAGGTGGGGAAGTGCAGCTGGCCCTGATAGCTCACCATCAGTGCCCGGCTGTTGACCAGCAGCTCCGCCAGCAGGGAGAGCAGCACCAGGGTGGTGAAGATGATGAAGGAGTAGTAACCGCGCTTGATCGACTTGAAGCGCTTGAGTTTTTTCAAGGTAACCGGATTGAGCTTCATGGTCAGTCTCCAAACCGCACGCGGGGGTCAACAGAAGGTGCAACGCAGATATCGGAGACGATATGGCGTGATATCAGCATCGGCATGGCAATAGAGGTCTGGTTCATGGTCAATCTCCAAACCGCACGCGGGGATCAACCAGGGCAACGCAGATATCGGAGACGATATTGCCAATCAGCATCAGCATGGAGGTGATGGCCAGAATGCCCATGACGGTGGGGTAATCCCGCTCGACGATCGCCTCGTAACCGAGCAGGCCGATGCCGTCGATGTTGAAGATGGTTTCGATGAGGAAGGAGCCGCCAAAGAAAACGGTGAGCACAGACCCCAGGTGACTGGCTATGGGGATCAGGCTGTTGCGCATGGCGTGGTCGGTGACCGCCTTGCGAAACGGCAGTCCCTTGGCCACGGCGGTACGCACATAATCGGCCGACAGGTTCTCCATCAGGCTGTTTTTCATGGTCATGGTGAGGATGGCGAAATCGCCGATGGCGTAGGCGATAAGCGGCAGCAGTGCGTGGGCAAAGACAGTGCGGATTTGATCCCAGCTGCTCTCCATGTACTCAAAGTCGTCTCCCGGAAAACCGCCCATCGGCAGCCACTCCAGATGAAAGGCGAAGACGGTGATGAGGAAGATCCCCACCACGTAGGCGGGCAGGGCATAGGCCATGTAGATGAGCATGGAGCTCAACGAGTCGAAGCGGCTGTTGTGCCTGAGCGCCTTCGCCACCCCGAGCGGGATGGAGACCGCATAGCTCAGCAGAAAGGTTGCCAGCCCGAAGAAGGCGGTAACGGGGAGCCGCTCCTTGATGAGCTCCCACACCGGTTCGTAGTAGCGGGTCGATTCGCCCAGATCCAGCACCGCCAGCTTCTGCAGCCACTCCCAGTAGGCGACCAGCATGGGCTTGTCGAGACCATAGAAGGCCTTGAGCTCCTCGATCTGTTCATCGGAGAGGGCCTGCGCCCCCTTGCTGCCGCTGGAGCGGCCAGATTCATTCTGGGAAACCTGGGCTTGCAGCAGCATGCGCTCGACCGGTCCGCCCGGCACGAAACGGGTGATGGTGAAGACGAGCAGGGTGATACCGAGAAACGTCGGAATGATCAAAAGCATCCGGCGTAGGAAATACGACAGCATGGTGGAACCTCGTCCTTGTTGTTCTTTTTTGCGGCCAGTCAAATCCGGTGACGGGCCTGTCCTTCCTGGCATTACGCGCTGAATTGGTTGCCAAACAGCAGACAATCCGCTTGGCCACTGTAAAAGCTCTGCAACAAAAATCAAGTACAAGGAAATGGAAAACTGGGACAAATGACCCGCTGAGACCAAAAGCACCGAAAAATGACGTTTTTTATCTGAAAAGTGAAAATCAAAACAAAACGCTACCGCTAAACATTATTTTAAAAAATATAAATAGCTGTTTGTTTGAGTTTTTGGTGTTTTTAAAGTGTTGATTTGCAATGCTTTTATTTGAAAGATGAAATTGAAGGAAAACGATATCATCTCGACGACTTTAACTGTTATCCCCATGGGAGCGGTCAGGTTCAACCCTCATGAAGTTAGTGTTTTATTCTTATTAAGGCCGATAAATCAAAATAAGATATAAACGGACAGCACGTTAACTAATAAGTTCATCAAATTTTAATTCAGCGCCATTTACGCCATTTAACAATATCTTTACATTGCGCAAGTTGTTTTTGGCAGAATTATTCACTAATTATGTCGGTCAAAATTAATACACTCCGCTTATTCTACGCTTGACCTCGCCACACCCCTGCTCCATTGACGTCGCTAGTCAAAGATTGATAAGCCTTACACATCGCTCCAAAGAGGGCGGTATCAGGAAGCAAACAATAAACAACCAGGAAGGATATAAGCGATGCTTAGGAAGAGCAGAATCTCTGCTGCGATTGCGTTCGCCTTGGCGAGCCTTGCGGCGGCCCCATCCGTATCTGCTGAAGAAGGGCAGAACGTCGAAAAACTGCAGAAAATCAAAGTCACTGGCTCCCGTATCTCCCGTGTTGATGTTGAGGGGGCAACTCCGGTTGTCTCTGTCAGCAAGGCTCAAATTGAACAGTCTGGTCAGCAGACTGTGGCCGATTATCTGAAACAGGCCTCCTACAACTCCTTTGGTGGTTTCTCCCCATCCTCCGGTAGTTCTGCCCAGTCACAAGCCACAGTAGGGCTGCGTGGCTTGGGCTCAGAACGTACCCTGGTGCTTCTCAATGGCAAACGTGTTGCTGGATCCCCCTCCATGGGGGGCACTTCCATCAACCTCAATACCATCCCCATGGCTGCTGTTGAGCGAGTGGAAGTGAACCTGGATGGCGGCTCCGCACTCTATGGTTCTGATGCTATCGGCGGTGTTATCAACGTGATCCTCAAAGAGGGTTTCGAAGGGTTGACATTCCAAGGGCGTCTTGGCTCACCAACCGAAGAGGGCGGTGATGAGAAGAGTGGCTCTGTGGTTGCGGGTGTCAATGGGGAGAAAGGATCCCTGATGATGGTTTACGAGCACGATGAGAAGGACGTGATCTATTATCGTGACCGTGACTATCTGGCTTTACAAGGTGCAATGTCCCCCAGCGTGGCTGGCCGTAATATCATGGATTTAGATACAGGCGATCTGAAGCAGCTTGCAGGTATCAACTGTGCCAATGTCGGGACCGGCTTTGTTGAACAGGATGGTTTGTGCAACTTTGATTTCGCCAAGGTCGCTGCTAAAACAGCCTCTCGTTCTCGCGATACTGTCTATGTGAATGGTCGCTATCACATCAATGACAGCGTGGATTTTGTACCTCAGTTTATCGGCTCTCGGGTGACCAGTTTTGGCCGCTTTGCCCCTGCTGCGGGCTCATTTGTGAGTGATGATCCTGCGTTGTTGGCTGCGAACGGAATCACTGGCGGTCAGGCTGCAATTTTCTATCGATTCAACAATATTGGTCCCCGTGATAACGATGTGACTGATTTTACCGGCAGCATGAACCTGGGCTTTGACGGTGTACTACCTACCGAGGCCGTTGGGGATGTTGAATGGAACGCCGGTTACATGTACTCCAAGACTGACAATACCAGCGATGGTAGCGGTTATATCCTCAAAAGTGCTGCCCGTAATGCAATCAAAGATGGCAAGTTCACCAATGGTGAGTTTGATAAGTCAGTAAATGATCTGTTGTCCTACGATACCTCGCGTACTTCCAAGATGGACTTTTTCCAGTGGTATGGCGGTTTGGGTTGGGAAATGGGCGAACTGCCTGCCGGTCCAATCGGTTGGTACTGGGGCTCCGAGTATAACGACTGGACTTACTCCGATACCTATGACAGTCAGTCTGAAGCAGGCAACGTCATAGGTTCATCCGGCAACTCCGGTGGTGGTGTGCGCGATGTGTTTGCCACCTACGTCGAGAGCCTGATCCCCATCACCGAGCAGGTCGAGCTGAACCTGGCGGGTCGTTATGACAAGTACAGCGACTTTGGCAGCGCCTTCTCGCCCAAAGCGAGCCTGCGTTACCAGCCGCTAGACAACCTGATGTTCCGGACCTCCTGGTCACAATCGTTCCGGGCGCCGGGGCTGGATGATCTCTATGCCGCAGACTCGTTCTCTGCCGACTTTGCCAAGGACTATGTACGCTGCAATGCTACCGGCACAGCTAACTGTCCTGAGAAACAGTATGACGTTACCCGTCAGTCCAATAAAAATCTGAAGGAGGAGACGGCTGATACCTTCACTATCGGGGCTGCTTACAACCCGCTGGATAACTTGAATCTGTCACTCGATTACTACTACATCAAGATTGATGATGTGATCCAGCTAGCCACGGCACAAACCCAGATTTATCAGGAGCTGAACAGTGGCAGCAACCCGAACGTAATTCGTCTCCCCAACGGCACCATCAAGGAGATCAAGGCTGGCATGGTCAACTTGGGGCAACTCAAGACCAGTGGTATAGATTTTAAAGCCGATTACAAGTACGACTTCAACACCTTCACCCTGCGTTATGACTTCGGTGGTACTTACATCCTGCAGTACGAAGAGGGGCTGTTTGCCGGTGGTCCGATGATCGACAAGAAGGGTTGGAATGGCAAACCTGACTTGCGCCTCAACTCCGGGATCGGTGCCAATTTCCCGCAGCTGTGGAATCTGGATACCTACCTGAGCGCCAACTATATCGATTCCCAGAGCCAGGACTATGTTGATGGTCAGGAAGAGGGGCATATCGCTTCCAACACCGTCTGGAACCTGAACGTGGCGGTCGATACCAGCTGGAATGGCAAGATCCAGACCGGTGTGAAGAACATGTTCAACCGTGGCCCCTCCCTGTCCAACGATGGCTTCACTTACGATGAAGACCTCTACAGCATCGACGGTCGCATCTACTACATCGACTACACCCAGAAGTTCTAATCAACCCTGTTGATATACAACCTCAGCCGGCCCGGTCGGGCCGGCTGTGCCCAACGTCCAAGGAAGTTACGGAGATAGGGTAATCCTATGAAGACAAGGACCATTACAATGAAGAAAGCGCTCCTTGGCAGCCTGGTTTCGGCCGCCTTGTTGACCAGCTTCAATCTGAGTGCCGCCACTGCCGGTCAGGCCGTGGACGCTCAAGCCGCCACCGACAACGCATCCAAAGTTTCCCAGCAGAAGATCGACAGCTATGCCGAATCTGCCGAATCCGCATTGGCCCAGTACAAAGCCGCCCTGCGTCAGGTCGACAGTCTGCGCACCTACAACGAGCAGGTGAGCAAGATGGTCGAGTCCCAGAGTGCCGAGCTGGCGTCGATGCAAAAGCAGATCGCCCAGATCGACCAGACCAGTACCGAAGTGGTGCCCTTGATGCTCAAGATGATCGATTCCCTCGAGCAGTTTGTGTCACTGGATCTGCCGTTCCAGAAGGTCGAGCGCGAGGACCGCGTGGCGGCTCTGACCGACCTGATGAACCGGGCCGATGTCACCATCTCCGAGAAATACCGCAAGATCCTGGAAGCCTACCAGATCGAGGAGGGCTTCAGCCGCACCATCGAGGCCTACAAGGCGAGCCTGGACAAGGATGGCAGCGAGAAGACCTACGAGTTCCTGCGCGTTGGCCGTATCGCACTGCTCTATCAGTCCCCGGATGGGCAGGAGACCGGCATGTGGAACAAGCAGACCCGTCAGTGGGAAGAGTTGCCCCAGGAGTATCGTAGTGCGGTTGAACAGGGCCTTCGCATCGCCAAGAAGCAGGCGCCTCCTGCGCTGATCAAGCTGCCGGTTCAAACTGCGGAGAAAGCATCATGAAAGGAATCAAACTTGCTATTGCCTCCCTGATTGCGGGAGCAACCCTGGTCACCCTGCCGGTGACCGCCGCCGAAAAACCGGTGGATCTCAATGCGCTGCTGAACCAGGTCAAGGCCTCCAGCCTGAGCGAATCCCAACTCAACAAGGAGCGGGAAGCCCGCTTCCTGGCTGACAAGAACGAGCAGGGGGCGCTGCTAGCCAAGGCCAAGGCCGAGCTGGCTGCCGAAACCGCCAAGGGCGAGCAGCTCAAGGCGACCTTTGATGCCAACGACAAGCAACTGACCGAGCTGACCGAAACCCTGCGCCAGCGTTCCGGCAACATGGGCGAGATGTTCGGGGTGCTGCGTCAGTTCGCCGGTGAGTTCAAGGGGATCTTCAACGCCTCCGCTCGTCGGGTCGAACATCCGGAGCAATCCGCCCTGTTGACCCGTCTGGCCGAGAGTAAAGAGCTCCCCTCCAGCGACGATCTGGAAGCGTTCTGGACCACCACCCTCAGCCGCATGGTGGACGGTGGCAAGGTGAGCCAGATCCCGGCGACCGTGGTTTACGGCGAGGGCAACCAGGCCGAGAAGACGGTCACCCAGATCGGCGAGTTCAACACTGTCTCCGAAGGCAAGTACCTCACCTTCGTGCCGGAGACCGGCAAGTTCGAGCAACTCTCCCGTCAACCGGAGAAGAGCGTGCTGGCTCCCATCGCCGAGTTTGAACAGGGCGGTGACGGGGTCAAGCCCATCTTCATCGACCCGTCTCGCGGCGTGATCCTCTCCCTGTTGGTGCAGTCACCGACCCTCAAGGAGCGTATCGATCAGGGTGGTTCCGTGGGTTATGTGATCCTGGCATTGGGGGTCATAGGTACCCTGCTGGCCATCTTCTGCGGTATCCGCCTGTCGCTGATCGGCTCGTCCATGCGCAAGCAGCTGAAATCCGATCAGATCATCAAGGGCAACCCCATTGGTGACATGCTGGGGGCCTACCAGAACCATCGCGGTGACAACATCGAGGATCTGGAGTCCAAGCTCGACGAGATCATCCTGCGCAACGTGCCCAAGTTCGAGAAGGGCATCAGCATCATCAAGCTGATCGCCTCCGTCGCACCGCTGCTGGGCCTGCTCGGCACCGTAGTGGGGATGATTGCCACCTTCAAGGCCATCACATTGTTCGGTACCGGCGATCCCAAGCTGATGGCGGGCGGTATCTCCGAGGCGCTGGTGACCACCATGCAGGGTCTGGTCGTCGCGGTGCCCATGCTGTTCCTCTACACCATTGTGCAGACCCAGAGCCGTCGTCTGATCCAGGTGCTGGAAGAGCAGAGCGCCGGTTTCGTCGCCCGTTATCAGGAACGTCTGCACGCCTCCAAAGCCGCAGCGTAAGGAGTCATCCATGTGGTTCTGGTTGATTGAAGAAGTCGAGTCGGTCCGCCGGTTTTTGGGATTGGGGGGCGATGTACTGGTCGCCCTGTTCTTCCTGACCCTGATGATGTGGGCCCTGTTGCTGGAGCGCTGGTTCTACTTCATGGCGGTTTACCCCAAGCAGGTGAAGCAGACCAAGGCCACCTGGCTGGCCCGTACCGATCATCTCTCCTGGTCTGCCAAGCAGATCCGGCGCGAGCTGGTCTCACGGGTTGCCATGGCGGTGGACAAGGGGATGCCGGTCATCAAGGTGCTGATCGCTCTCTGCCCGTTGATGGGGCTGCTCGGGACCGTGGTGGGGATGGTGCAGGTGTTTGACACCCTGGCCATCACCGGTACCGGTTCGCCGCGGGCGATGGCATCGGGGATCTCCAAGGCAACGGTACCGACCATGGCGGGCATGATCGCCGCCCTTTCCGGCCTGTTTTTTGTCAACCAGCTCGATCACAAGGCCAAACTGGCGGTGCAAAAGCTGGAAGACAACCTGAAACACGGTTGATGCAGGATGCATACCCCCGGCGAGGCATGGCCTGCCGGGGGCACAGAACAAGCAAGGAGTTTCTGCTATGAGAAAACGTTACAGCGACAGCGGTGCTGACGAGGCGGCTATCGATCTGACCCCCATGCTGGACATAGTGTTCATCATGCTGATCTTCTTCATCGTCACCACCTCCTTCGTCAAGGAGTCCGGTGTCGAGATCAACCGTCCCAGTGCCAGCACGGCCGAGACGGTAAAGAAGGGCAATATCATGGTCGCGGTGCGCGAAAACGGTCAGGTCTGGGTCGACAAGCGGGTGGTCGAGGTGGGGGCGGTACGCGCCAACATCGAGCGGCTGCGGGCCGAAAACCCGGAGAGCGCCGTGGTGATCCAGGCCGATAACGAATCCCGTTCCGGTCTGGTGGTGCAGGTCATGGATCAGATCCGCATGGCCGGTGTCCAGAGCATCTCCATCGCGGCAGACAAGAGCAGCTGATGCCGGAGAGAGACCTATGAGATACCTGATATCGTTGGCGGTCTCCTGTGTGGTGGTGTTCTTTCTGTTTCTGGGAATGAACAAGCTGATCACACCGGATCACCGGGAGCTGGTGGAGAAGGATGACGTCACCATGACCGATTTCATCCGCCTCAAGCCCCAGGAGACCCTGCAAGAGAAACAGCGGGAGCTGCCCAAACCGCCGCCGCCCAAGCGTCCGCCGCCGCCTCCCGAGATGGAAGTGGCCAGCACGGATCGGCCGAAGATGGAGAGCGCGCCGATGGACATGCCCAAGCTCGACATCCCGGTCAATATCGGTGGTGGCAACGCGCTGGGTGCTTACAGCACCGGCGGCGGTGGTGGCGGAGTCGGTGGTAACAATGGTGCCATTCCGCTGGCAACATTCGAGCCCATGATGCCCCGCAAGGCGGCACTGGCGGGGTTGGCCTCCGGCAAGGTGCTGGTGGAGTTCACCGTCACCGAGCGCGGCACCGTCAGCAACGTGCGGATCGTCAAGGAAGAGCCGCGCAGTTATGACCTCGGCAAAGAGGCGCGCAAAACCATCGCCAAGTGGACGTTCAAACCGGCCATGGTGGATGGCAAGCCGCAGGCGAGCCGTATGCAGCAAGAGATCGAGTTTGCGGTCAACTAAGGAAGGTGGCGATGAACAAGTTACACAAGATGATCCTCGCCCCGGTCGCCATGGCGGTGCTGCTCAGCACCGCCAGTTGGGCCGCCGAGCAGCCGGCCCTGTCGGATCGGGCCTATCGGGCGGTCAACAAGGCGCAGGAGCTGATCACCGAGAAGAAATACGGTGAGGCCAATGCCAAGCTGCAAGACGCGCTCTCCGGCGCGGGCGAGCGGGTCTACGACAAGGGGGTCATATTGCAGACGCTCGGTTTCGTAGCTGCTCAGCAGGAGAAATACGGTCAGGCAACCAAGTACTTTGCCGATGCCATCGCGACAGGCGGCCTGCCGCCACCGGTGGCCCAGCAGGTGCGCTACAACCTGGCCCAGCTCTATATGGCGGAGGGCAATTATCAGGGGTCGATCAAGACCATGAAGGAGTGGTTTGCCAACCAGGGCAAGGATGACAAGCCCAACTCCCATGCCTATATCACGCTGGCCAACGCCCACGTGCAGCTCAAGCAGTACCGTGACGCGATCCCGGCAGTGGATCAGGCGATCAAGCTGTCGGCAGGTAAAGCGCCGGAGTCCTGGTATCTGCTGAAGATGGGGGCTCACTACGAGCTGAAACAGTACAAACCGGCGACCGAGGTGCTGACCTCTCTGGTCAACATGTTCCCGGAGAAGAAGAAGTACTGGACCCAGCTGTCGGCCATGCATATGCAGGCAGGCAACGATGCCAAGGCGCTGGCTGCGCTGGAGTCGGCCTATAACCTCGGCATGTTGACCGAGGCCGCCGAGCTGCAGCGCCTCGCCAACTACCTCGCCTTCACCGGCATTCCCCATCGCGCCGCACGGGTGATGGAGAAGGGGATGAAGGACGGGGTGATTGAGCAGAGCGCCAGCAACTACAAGACCCTGGCCAACTACTGGCATCAGGCCAAGGAGCTGGATCCGGCCATCGACACCCTGGCCAAATCTTACCAGCTGGCCCCGAGCGCCGAATTGCAGCTGAAAATGGCACGCATGATGATCCAGAGCAAACGCTATCAGGATCTGGTGGCGCTGGCCGCCAAACCGGCCGCCAATGCCAATGGTGAACAGCGTGCGGATCTCAAGTTCCTGACCGGTGTCGCCTATTTTGAGCAACAAAAGCCGAAGGAGGCCCTCAACGCCTTCACCCAGGCGGCTCAGAATGGCAACGTCAGCGGTCGGGCATCTCCGTGGATCAGCTTCCTCAAAGAGCAGAGTGGCACCGGAGAGGCAGCCGTCCAGTAATTCCAATGACAACTACCTGTAGTCCCTTTTATGGTTGCCTGGTGGCTCCATTAACCGCTCTTCGGAGCGGTTTTTTTATGGTGGCTGCCAGCACCGGCTGGTGGCCGATGCGCGGTTTTATCCCTCTTCATGCCAATACAGAGCCTCCCTCGACATTGGCCTATCTCCCCGGATGCGACAAACGTTTCCGCTAAGGCTGCAACCGTGACACCAGGTGACACAGCGCTGTGGTTGACGGGGGCTTGGGTGGCTCGCTGACTGGCGGGCAGTGCCATTCATCTTTCACTCAGCTGCGACTTGCCAGTGTGGCTTTTGCCCTGTTGATAAGCGTCACACCGAAAACGGCTACTTTTAACAAGAAAAGCAACATATGGAAGTTGAAATTTTGGCCGACTCAGGAAAGAATGCGCGCTCGGTTATTGGCGTCGTGGGGCAGGTTGACCCGCCACCGGCAGACCGAGGATGAGACGGCCCCCGGCCCATTTGGTACAGGAAACCACACAGGAATTTTATGAATCCCCTTCGCACTGCCGCTTCGGCCCTTTTATGCACATTTGCGCTGGTCAGCCAGCAGGCTGCCGCCGTCGAGTACCGTCTGCCTGCGGCCAACAGCCGCCTGATCGGTGAAAACCAGGAATACGTGGTGCCTGCGGACAACCGTCCGCTGGAGCAGATCGCTGCTGACTTCCAGCTGGGTCTGACCAACATCATGGAAGCCAACCCGGGCGTTGATCCCTATCTGCCGAAAGCGGGTAGCACCCTGATCATCCCCCACCAGCTGATCCTGCCCAACGCGCCCCGCGAAGGGATCGTCATCAACGTTGCCGAGATGCGTCTCTACTACTACCCGAAAGGGAAGAACGTGGTGGAAGTGCTGCCCATCGGCATCGGTCAGCTGGGGGTAAACACCCCGGAGAACTGGATCACCAAGGTAGAGCGCAAACGCGCCAACCCGACCTGGACCCCGACCGAGAACATCCGTCGCCGCTATGCTGCCCAGGGCAAGACTCTGCCGGCAGTATGGCCAGCCGGTCCGGATAACCCCATGGGTCTGCACGCCCTCTACATTGGCAACCTCTATGCCATCCACGGCACCAATGCCACTTTCGGTATCGGTCTGCGGGTGAGCAGCGGCTGCGTGCGTCTGCGCGCTGACGACATCAAGTATCTGTTCGACAACGTGCCGGTCGGCACCCGCGTCCAGTTCGTCAACCAGCCGGTCAAGACCACGGTCGAGCCGGATGGCGGTCGCTACATGGAAGTACACGAGCCGCTGTCGCGCACCGAGGAGGAGTTCAACTCCACCGCCTCCGTGCCGCTCCCGATGACACCGGCCATCACCCGCTTCATCGCTCACGCCGAGTCTGACTCCAACGTGGTCAAGCAGGTGCTGGAACAGCGTACCGGTATGCCGACCCGCCTCAATCCCTGATTGAGCAAGTTGGCGGTGCCGCGCGCACTGGCTGAATAAAGAAAACGGCGACCAGATGGTCGCCGTTTTTTATGGGGCATTCGCAGCTTGCTTACTGCACGCAGACCGGGCAGAAGGCGTAGGTGCCTTGCGGATCGTTGAAGCGGGTAAGCGGGTCGAGACTGCGGTTCACTTCCACCAATGCCTTGCCAAATCCAGCCGGCAGCCAGCTTTGCAACTGGGGGGCCAGCACTTGGGCACTGCTGTCAAACAGCTGGCGCAGGAACTTGTCCTTGGTGGACTCCTCCTGCTCGATGGGGGTCACCTGCCACTCTTTGAGGTTGGCCAGCTCGGCGGCGGCCTTGATGGCGTCATCCAGATTGCCGAACTCGTCCACCAGCCCCAGGGCCTTGGCATCCTCACCGGTCCAGACCCGACCTTCGGCCGCTTTCTCGGCCTCTTCCTGGCTCAGACCGCGGCCCTTGCTGACCAGACCGATGAAGCGCTGGTAGGTATCTTCCACGCTCAGCTGGATGGCCTGACCGACGTGATCCGGCAAGGCGCGGGTCGGGCCGACGCCGACGTAATCTGTGGTGCCAACCCCGTCGGTATGCACACCAAACTGGGCCAATGCCTTGTCGATAGTGGCGAACATGCCGAATACCCCGATGGAGCCGGTGAGGGTGGTCGGGGAAGCGAAGATTTTGTCCGCATCGGCGGAGATCCAGTAGCCCCCGGAGGCGGCATAGCTGCCCATGGAGACCACTACCGGTTTGCCTGCCTGTTTCAGGGCCAGCAGCTCGGCGCGGATCTGCTCGGCGGCGAAGGCGCTGCCGCCGGGGCTGTCGACCCGCAGGACCACGGCTTTGACCTTGTCATCGCGGCGGGCATCGGCCAGCAGGTCGGAGAGGCTGTCGCCACCGATGGTACCGGCAGGCTGGACGCCATCCATGATGGCGCCGCTGGCGACCACCAGACCCACCTCATCCTTGCCGCTCTGGGGATATTGTTCCGGAATGGCAGCCAGATACTCTTTCAGGCCGACCCCTTTCCAGCCGTGATCGTCCGCTTCACCCACCTCTTTAATGACCGCCTGGGTCATCTCGTCGCGGGTGGCCAGCTGATCCACCAGACCGTTGTCGAGGGCGTAGTTGGCAGCATTGCCACCGGCCTTGCGCAGCAGCTCGAGGAAGCGCTCCTTGCCCGGCGCGACCGCATCGGGTTCGATCTCCCGCTGCTCGGCCACGTCAGCCACATAGGATTGCCACAGCTGATCCAGCCAGCGCTGGTTCGCTTCTTTGCTCTCGGGAGACATCTCGTCGCGGGTATAGGGCTCGACGAAGGACTTGTAGGTGCCGACCTTGAATACATGCGGGGTTATGTTGAGCTTCTCCAGCGCCGACTTGAAGTAGGTCTGGTAGACCCCAAGCCCCTCGATCACCACGGCGCCGCTCTGGTTGAGCAGCACGTGATCGGCGTGGGCCGCCAGCAGGTATTGCCCCTGAGTGTAGAAGTCAGCCATGGCGATCACCGGTTTGCCGCTCTCCCGGAAGGAGTCGATGGCACTCGCCACCTCCTGCAGTTTGGTGAAGTTGGCTCCCTGCAGCCCTTGCGGCTTGATCACCAGCGCCTTGATGCGCTCGTCATCCTTGGCACTCTTGATGGCCCACAGCAGGTCGGAGAGAACGATCTCGCTTGGCTGCTCGTCGCTGCTGTCCATCTGGCGCAGCAGTTGTACGGTGGGATCTGTCTGGGATCGTTGCTCCACCAGCACGCCGTTGAGATTGAGGGTTAGCGCCCCCTCGATGGGCGCCTTGGGCGCCTCTTTCTGGCTGACGCTGAAGACGATGACCAGCACTACGATGAGAAACAGCAGATTGACCAGCATCAGCCGGGTGAAATTGAGCAGGCGCCACAGGCTGCGGAACAACCAACCCAGACCTTTGAAAATAGACATAGTCGCGTTATCGCCCTGTTAATGGGTAGAGAAGAGCCATTATTAACCAGTTGCGGGCGAAATTGCCATTTCCGACTGGCGGATCCCGCCTATCTTCGTTCAGGGCACGGCTGTTCGCTGAAAAATTGTCCAAACATTTGTTTGAAAAAGAATTTTCGATTCTTTACTCTAGCCTCAGTTTGATAACAAAAAATTAACTGGAGGCATCGTGAGCCGCTATCCGACCCTGCTGACCCCGCTCGACCTTGGTTTTACCCAGCTGCGCAACCGGGTGTTGGGCGTTGTTCCATGCACCCTGGCCTTAAAGAGGAAGGCATCATGAGTCGCTATCCCCATCTGCTGAAGCCCCTTGACCTCGGTTTTACCCAGCTGCGCAATCGCGTGTTGATGGGCTCCATGCATACCGGCCTCGAAGAGGAGAAGGGCGGTTTTGACAAGCTGGCCGCCTTTTATGCCGAGCGCGCCCGTGGTGGTGTTGGCCTTATCGTCACCGGCGGCATTGCCCCCAACCTGCGCGGTCGGCTAGTGCCTCACGGCTCGCAGCTGAGCTTCCCCTGGCAGGTGAGCAAGCACAAGAAGGTGACCAGCGCCGTGCATCAGGAGGGGGGCAAGATTGCGCTGCAGATCCTCCATGCCGGTCGTTATGCCTATCATCCGTTCAGTCTGGCGCCGAGCGCCCTCAAGGCCCCCATCTCCCCGTTCAAGCCACGCGCCATGAGCGAGCGGCAGATCCGCGGCACCATTCGCGACTTCGCGGCTACAGCTGCGCTTGCCAAGGCGGCCGGTTATGACGGCGTCGAGGTGATGGGCTCGGAAGGCTATCTCATCAACCAGTTTATCTGCGAGCGCACCAACAAACGCACCGATGGCTGGGGTGGCAGCAGCGAAAACCGGATGCGCTTTCCGGTGGAGATTGTCCGCGCCATCCGCGAGCGGGTCGGCACCGACTTCATCATTATCTTCCGCCTCTCCATGCTGGATCTGGTGGAGCAGGGCTCGACCTTGGAAGAGGTGATCGCCCTTGGCAAAGCGCTGGAAGCGGTGGGGGTGACCCTGATCAACACCGGCATCGGTTGGCACGAAGCGCGTATTCCCACCATCGCCACCAGCGTGCCGCGCGGCGCCTTCAGCTGGGTCACTGCCGAGCTGAAAAAATACCTCAAGGTGCCCCTCATTACCACCAACCGGATTAACACCCCCGAGGTGGCCGAGCGGATTCTGGCGGGGGGCGAGGCGGATATGGTCTCCATGGCGCGTCCCTTCCTGGCGGATCCCGAATTTGTCATCAAGGCGGCCGAGAACCGGGCGGACGAGATCAACACCTGCATCGCCTGCAACCAGGCTTGCCTCGACCATGTCTTCAAGCAGAAGCGCGCCTCCTGTCTGGTCAATCCCCGTGCCTGTTTCGAGACCGAACTGACCTTTGGCCGCGTGCCCCAGCCCAAGAGGCTGGCGGTGGTGGGGGCGGGTCCAGCCGGGCTGGCGTTTGCCTGCTATGCTGCCGAGCGCGGTCATCAGGTGAGCCTGTTCGATCAGGCCAGCGAAATCGGCGGCCAGTTCAACTTCGCCAAGCAGATCCCCGGCAAGGAGGAGTTTCACGAAACCCTGCGCTACTTCGCCAAACGGCTGGAGAAGTGCGGCGTCGAGCTCTATCTCGGCCAGCGTCAGAGTGCCGAGAGCCTGCTCGGCGGCGGTTTTGACGAGGTGATCCTCGCTACCGGTATTCGTCCGCGCACCCCCAATATTCCGGGCATCGAACATCCCAAGGTGATGAGTTATCTCGACGTATTGCGGGATCACAAACCGGTCGGCCAGAAGGTGGCGGTGATCGGTGCAGGCGGCATCGGCTTCGATGTGGCCGAATTCCTTGTGGAGAAAAGGGTAGAGAAGAAGGTGGAGACGGATGCCGATGGGCACCGTGATCACTGGCTCAAGGAGTGGGGCATCGACAAACAGCTTGGCGAGCGCGGTGGCCTCACGGCTCCTGAAATCGACGCCCCCGAGCGCCAGATCTGGCTGCTCCAGCGCAAGGAGAGCAAGGTGGGTGACGGACTTGGCAAGACCACCGGCTGGATCCACCGTACCGTGCTCAAGAACCGCAAGGTGCAGATGCTCTCCGGGGTGCAATATCTGGGGATCGATGACGAGGGCTTGCACATTCAGGTGGGCGAGACCAAGCAGTGTCTGCCGGTGGATCAGGTGATAGTCTGCGCCGGGCAGGAGCCCCTCAAGGAGCTGCAGGCCGGGTTGCAGGCGGCGGGCAAGCCGGTGCATATCATCGGCGGTGCCGACGTGGCCGCCGAGCTGGATGCCAAGCGCGCCATCCGGCAAGGGGCCGAGCTGGCAGCCGTCATCTAGCCAGCTGTACCCACTTGCCCTCTATCGTGCGATAAGCCCCTGAGCCTCAGGGGTTTTCTTCATTTGGTGCTGTGCTAAGGTAGCGCCATCATTGCCCCAGAGAAGGAATTGCCCATGGATGCCCTCACCCTGTTGCTCAACCGCCACTCCTGTGGCCGCCTGACCACACCCGCCCCCAGTGGTGAGGTGCTCGACAATATCCTCAAGGCGGGCCTGCGCGCGCCGGATCACGGCACCCTGACTCCCTGGCAGTTCATTCTGTTTGAAGGGGAGGGGCGCGAGCGGCTGGGCAAGCTGCTGGCCGAGGCGGCCCGTGCCCGTGGCGAAGATGAAGAGAGCATCAATAAGTGCAGCGAAGCGCCACTGCGGGCGCCCTTGGTCGTCGCCGTGGCAACCCGTTATCAGGATCACCCCAAGGTGCCGAAACTGGAGCAGGAGCTCTCTGCCGGTTGCGCCTTGATGGCGATGCAGATGGCGGCGCAGGCGCAGGGTTTCAACGGCATCTGGCGCTCCGGCTGGTTTATCTTCGATGAGCAGATCAACAAAGGATTGGGAGTGGCGGCAGAGGATCAGCTGGTGGGTTTCCTCTATCTCGGTACTCCCATGCTGGAAGCACGCAAACTGCGCGAGCTGCCGCTCGATGAGTTTGTCCGCCGTTTCTGACTTTTCGGCCACGTTGCGGTTGAGAGAAGCAAAGCCTCGAGAAATCGGGGCTTTTCTGTTTAACCGTGAATAGTAACCAGAGAAATTGGGGAAAATAAATGGCTCAAAGAGGCTTCGCGCGCCATAGCAGGTAATTATTTAAATAGTGCGATGTACCTCGCAATCCTGTTGTATTTCACTATGTAAAACGTTTGCGCATTCGCTAATATCTCCCTGCCAGTTTAGAAGGGCACTCCTTCTAATTTTTCTGCGATGAGAGTCGCAATTCCGTAGCACCTTTTAACAGCCCAACGTCTTCGTGACATTGGGCTTTATTTTTCATGGGGTGTCAGGGTTGTTGTGAGTTGATGGCGGCATCAAGATGCAGCCAGGTTGGCAGCCTTATACCCTGTTTTTGGCTGGCAGGATCCGGGCCGGGTTGCCGACTACCCGAGCACCGGCAGGTACATCTTTGGTGACTACGGCGCCCGCGCCGACGATCGCCTCCCGCCCTATGGTGACGCCGGGCAGCAAGATGGCACCGCCCCCAATCCAGACCTTGTCTTCAATGGTGACCGGCAGCGCCGTCTCTGTGCCCTGAATCCGTTCGTCGGCCTCCAGTGCATGGGCTGCGGTATAGATCTGCACGTTTGGCCCAATCATCACATGGGCGCCGATGCGAATGGGGGCATTGTCCAGCAGGGTCGCCCCCATATTGATGTAGGAGTCCTTGCCCAGGTGGATGTGGCGGCCATAGGTGCAGTAGAGGGGCGGGCAGATAAAGGCATTCTCTGCCAGTTCGCCAATCAGCTCCGCCAGTAGTGCCCGCTGCTCTGTCTCCTCTTCCGCCTGATTGAAACGGCGATAGCGCCGTGCCGCCTCCCGGCGCAACTGGGCCAACTCGGGTGCCATGCAGTTGTACGGTTGGCTGCTGATCATCTTCTGGTATTCGATCATGAAGGTTGCTTTCCTTTATCTGCCAGGGATTTGGATATTGGCGCCAATACGGCAGAAGTAACGTGATCATCCACCCGATATGGGCAGAACCAGGTTGGCAGGTCTGCCTTCGGCAAAGGCCAGCACATTCTCGAACGCCACGCGAAAGTAGAGTTCGTAGCTGTTTTGCTCCACATAGCCGAGATGAGGCGTCGCCAATACGTTGGGCAGACGCAGCAGGGGCTCGTTTTGTAGTGTCGCCGGCTCGATGTCAAATACATCGAGCGCGGCGCGTTTCCCTGGGTGGGTACTTAGCTCTGCATAGAGGGCGTCCGGCTCGATAAGTTCGGCACGGCAGGTATTGACCAGCAGAGAGTCACCTTTCATGCAGGTCAGGTCTGCGCGGGTAACAGCACCGTGGGTTGCCTCGCTCAGGCGCAGATGCAGCGTTCAGTCCGAAAGGACTTATTTCCCTTTAATCTTGCTCGAGAGCTTCGCCGTGCCAGCGGCGGAAGATCAGCGAGGTGTTGATGCCGCCAAAGGCGAAGTTGTTGGACATCAGATACTCGATCTCCAGCTGGCGTCCCTGACCCGTGATGTGGTCGAGGGGCTCGCAGGCGGGATCCGGGTTGGCCAGATTGAGGGTCGGGGCAAACCAGCCATCGTGCAGCATCTCAAGCGAGAGCCAGGCTTCGATGGCGCCACAGGCACCGAGGGTATGGCCGAAGTAGCTCTTGAGCGAGGAGATGGGGGTCTGGTCACCGAAGATGGCGGCGGTCGCCTGGCTCTCGGCGATATCGCCCCGCTCGGTAGCGGTGCCGTGAGCACTGATATAGCCAATCTGATCGGGACGCAGCCCGGCCTGATCCAGCGCCATCTGCATGCAGAGCTGCATGGTCTGGCTCTGGGGCTGGGTGACATGGGCCGCATCGCAGTTGGTGGCAAAGCCGACCAGCTCGGCGATGATGTGGGCGCCGCGGGCGAGGGCATGCTCCAGCTCTTCGAGCACCAGAGTGGCAGCACCTTCACCGATCACCAGTCCGTCGCGATCCCGGTCAAACGGGCGCGGGGTGAGCTCGGGGGTGTCGTTGAGCTGACTGGTGGCAAACAGGGTATCGAACACCACCGCCTCGGAGGGGCAGAGCTCCTCCGCGCCACCTGCCACCATCACGGTCTGGTAGCCGTGGCGGATCGCCTCGTAGGCGTAACCGATCCCCTGGCTGCCGGAGGTGCAGGCGCTGGATGTCGGGATGACCCGGCCACGCAGGCCGAAGAAGAGGCCGGTGTTGACCGCAGTCGTGTGCGGCATCATCTGCACATAGGTGGTGGCGGTGATATTGGCGGTGGTCTTGCCGTTGAGCATGGCGCCAAAGGCGCTGATGGGTGCAGTGCTGCCGGTGGAGGAGCCATAGGCGATACCGGTGCGGCCATCGCTCAGCACCGGCTCGTTCAGCAACTTGGCCTGCTCCAGCGCCAGCTCGGAGGCCACGGTCGACATCTCGGAGACTCGTCCCATGGCGCGGATCTTCTTGCGCGGATAGTGGGCCGGCAGGGCAAAGTCGCTGATCGGGGCGGCCAGCCGGGTGTTGAGCCCGTCATAGACTCCCCACTCGTGCATGGTGACCACGGCGTTGCGTCCTGCCTGCAGGCGCGGTTTGACGCTGGCCCAGTCGTTGCCAAAGGCGGTCACACCGGCCATGCCGGTGACTACGACCCGTCGATTCATATCAGGCCTCCGTTGATGGAAATAACTTGCCGGGTGACATAGCCGGCGATGTCGGACATCAGATAGGAGACCAGACCGGCTACCTCCTCTGCCTGTCCCATGCGTTTGAGAGGGATCATCTTGAGCGCTTCGCCCTCCACTTCCGGGCTGACCATGCCGGTGTCGATAAGGCCGGGGGCCACGCAGTTGACCGTGATGCGCCGTTTGGCGAGCTCCAGCGCCAGCGCCTTGGTGGCGCCGATAAGGCCGGCCTTGGAGGCGCTGTAGTTGACTTGACCGCGGTTGCCCATGATGCCGGAGACCGAGGAGAGGGTGACGATGCGTCCGCCGCGGCGCAGTCCGATCATCGGCATGATGCAGGGTTTGAGCAGGTTGTAGAAACCGTCGAGGTTGGTGTGGATGACATCATCCCACTCGTTGTCGGTGAGTGCCGGGAAGGCGCCGTCACGCACGATGCCGGCATTGCAGACCACGCCGTAGTAAGCGCCGTGTAGCTCGATGTCGGCTTCAAGGCGTGCGCGGCACAGCTCGCGATCGCCGATATCAAACTGGATGAGGCGCCCGGCGCCGCCCAGGGCGGTGATCTCGTCGAGGGTCGCCTGCGCCCCCTGCTGGTCGCTGTGGTAGTGGACGACTACGGTGAAACCGTCGGCCGCCAGCTTGAGGGCGATGGCGCGGCCAATTCCCTTGCTGGCGCCGCTAACCAGTACGGTCGAGTTCATTGTTTCTGCTCCAGTAAATCTGTCAGTTGTGCCTCGGTGGGCTGATAGGTGCTCAGACGGGCTCTGGCGCACTCGCGATCTCCAAGCCAGATGCTGCATTCAAAGCTGGCCATCCCGCCATCCTGCAGCAGGCAGTGGGCCTCGATGCGCAGCAGGCTGCCAGCGGCAAAGACGGGCAGCTCGCTCTGGTATTTGCGGGTGCCGAGCAGCATGCCGATCCGCACCGGCTCATGGTGGCTGTGTGCCTGCATACCTGCCCAGGCGGCGATGGTTTGCGCCATCAGTTCGATACCGCACCAGCCGGGCAGATCGCCGTTGTCATCGAGCAGCAGCGCCTGCCGTGCTCCCACCACCGTTTCGCAGCAGACACTCTTCTCGTCGTGCGCTGTGACGCGCTCGAGCAGCAGCATTGGCGCGCGATGGGGAAGCAGTTGTTCTATGGGAGGAAAAGTCATGATGCCTCTTTGCCAAAAATCAGGCTGACGTTGTTGCCACCAAAGGCAAACGAGTTGGACATGATGATATCGACCGGCCCCTGCTCCTGCACAAGAGCGATGGGGGCCAGCGCTGGATCGGCCTCCTCACCCTGCGGTGGCAGCGGCAGGCCCCGCTCGATCAGCAGGCAGCAGAGCGCCGCTTCGGTCGCACCGGCAGCCCCGAGGGTGTGGCCCGTCAGCACCTTGGTCGAGCTGACCGGCACCTTGTTCGGGAAGAGGCGCGCCAGCGCGCGGCTCTCCATCTCGTCGTTGAGGCGGGTGGCGGTGCCGTGGGCATTGACGTAGCCGACCTGCTCAGCCTCAAGGCCGGCGCGGGTCAGCGCCATCCGCATCGCCCGCTCGGCCCCTTCCCCTTGCGGGTGTGGCGCCGAGATATGCCAGGCATCCGATGACTCTCCATCCCCCAGCAGGGCAAGCGGAGCGGGCTCCAGGCTCACCAGAAACAGGGCCGCTCCTTCGCCGATGTTGATGCCGTCGCGCCCGGCGGCAAACGGCTGGCAGCGCTGTTCGCTCAAGGACTCCAGACTGTCAAAGCCATTGAGGGTGAGGCCGCACAGAGAGTCGGCACCACCGACCAGCGCGACATCGGCCTGACCGCTGGCCAGCAGGCGGCGGGCGGTAATGAAGGCGCGCGCGCTCGAGGAACAGGCGGTCGAAATGGTCATCGCCGGCCCCTCAAGGCCAAGGTGAGCGGCGAGAAACAGCGAGGGTGAGCCGAGCTCCTGCTGCACGTAGTCAAACTGCGGTGGCAGCGTCTCGCCACGTTCGCTCGCCGCAACGGCGACCTCGGCCTCGCCGATGCCGGAGGTGCTGGTGCCGAGCACCAGCGCCACCCGCTGCGATCCGACGCGGGCGATAGCGGCGTTCACGTCATCTTCGATATCGGCCAGCGCCGCGAGCAGCAACCGGTTGTTGCGCGAGTCGTAGGGGGCGATCGTCACCGCTGGCAGCGGATGGCGTACCCGACCAACCGGCGAGGTGCGGCCATCGACCAGCGTCCAGTGTTCGCCATCGAGCGGGCTGGCGCCACGGGTGCGCCACGCCTCGAGGGCGGCACTCACCTCATCCTTGCCACGGCCGAGGGCGTTGATGAGGCTGTAGGCGTGAATGTAGAGGGTCATTGTGCCAGATTCTCCAGTTGCAGGCGGTAGCCAAAGCGGTGCTGGGTCAGGCTGACCGGCTCGCGCTGGCCTTGCCAGTGCTGATAGCGGATCTCGGTGACCAGTACGCCGGCAGGGTCGGTGAGGCGGCGAACATCCCCCTCATCAACCAGCTGCCAGCCTGCCGGCAGACGGGATTGCCACTCGGCCAGCGGCCAGTAGCAGAGCATCACGTCGGCCAGTACCTGAGCCGGCGGGGGCAGGGCGTTGCCGGGCAGGGGGAGCAGCCGCTCGCTGTGAATGCCGTTTCGGTCGTATTGCACCTTGAACAGGCGCGCACCGGTCGGCATCAGCCCGACCAGGGTGATGCCCTGCTGGCCGGCCTCCAGTGCGGTGAGCAGCTGATACTGCTTGCCCTTGACGCTGGCGATCAGCAGTTGTTGGCGGTTTAGCTGTTCGGCGCGCTGGGGCGTCGGCAGCGAGAGGGGAACGCCCGGGGCGATAAACGCCTCTATCCCCTGCTGGCTGCTGCAACCGGTCAGCAGCACCAGCAGCAAGTACCAGTATCTCATCATGACTCCGCAGCTGGCCGCGGGGCCAGCACCATGGGGGATAACAGAAACGCGGTGAAGATCCCGCCGCTCAGCACAATCCCGAAACCGGCGATGGCCGGAGTATTGCTGAGCGCCAGCAGGCCGAAGGCCAGCAGGGTGGTGAGGTGGGCCAACAGGATGGCGAGCAGGGTCGATTGCTGGCGGGCAGGCTCGCTGCCGCAGTGGGCGAAGAAGAGCCCGTAATCGATGCCGATGCCGAAGATAAGGCTCAGCGCCAGCACGCCAAAGAGGGTGAGCGGCTGGCCACTGAAGCCGAGCAGTGCCAGCCCCATGGCGATGGCCAGCCCGTTGACCAGCAGGATGCGCAGGGTCAGGCGCCAGCCGATGCGATGCCAGAGCAGCCCCATCACCAGCACCACCGCGACCAGCAGCAGCTCGGCGAGCTTGAGGCGGTAATCGGCAAAGAGCTGGCTCCACTGGCTGCGCTGATCCTGCCAGATCACCCCGTCATGCTCGTCGGCCAGACGGGCCAGTGCGGCGGCATCGTGAATGCCGGCCAGCGGCACCCAGATCCCGACCCGGCCATCGGGCAGGGCGTACCAGAGCAGGCGGCTTCCTTCGCTGACCGGGCTGGTTAGCCACGCCTCGGGGGTCAGTAGATCCAGGGAACGAGCGCTGGCCGCCACCGGTACACCGGCCGCCTTGAGGGCGGAAATGACGCCCGGTTGCAGCGCCATGATGGCCTGATGATCCGCCTGCTGGCGGGCCCTCGAGGGGATCCACTGGCTGATGGCAACAAACTGGTCGAGCACCTTGTGCTGGCGGGCCAGCTCAAGCTGGTCAGCCAGCGTCTCGAGGCGGGTGAGGGCCTGCTCGCCATTGCTGCCCACCACCAGATAACCGGTCATGCCCCCCTGCTGGCCGGTCAGTTGCTGGATCTGGCGCTCCTGCGCCTGCAGTTCGTGGGGCAGGGGTTGCAGCTTCTGGATATCGTCATCCACCACGAGGCGGCTGATGCCGATGGCGCTGATCACCAGCACCAGTAGCGGCAGCCAGCGGCGCAGGCCGCCGGGGCGCTGCCAGGCCTCAATCCAGCGAACCTGCCAGTGGCGGATGGGCAAGGCCCCCTGCGGCAGGTCGCCCAGCCAGTAGGGGAAGAGCAGCAGCACGGTCAGGAATGCGGCCAGCAAGCCGGCCAGCGCGCAGATGGCGAGCTGTTGCAGCCCCGGGAAGGGGGCGAGCCAGAGCAGGGCATAGCCGATCAGGGTGGTGAGCAGTGCCAGACTCAGCCCCGGCAGCAGGTGGGCGCGGGTCTGCGCCGGTGTCTCGTGACCATGCAGGCGCCGCTCGCTCAGGAAGTGGATGGCGTAGTCGATGGAGATGCCGATAAGGCTTGAGCTGATCACCAGGGTGAAGACGTGGATCTCGCCAAACACCAGCAGTACGGCGCCGAGCCCCCACAGCATCCCCATCGTCAGCGGCAGCAGGGAGAGCAGCAGGGCTCGTACCGAGCGAAACGCCAGCCAGATGAGCACGATGACCCCGATCAGCGAGCCCAGCCCGATGGTCGAGATATCCTGCTCGGCGAGCGAACTGGCGTGCTGGCTGTAGAAGAGGGTACCGCGGCGCAGCAGTTCGACACTTGGATAGTGCTGGAGCAACTGCTGCTCGGCGGTTGCCAGCTCGGTGAGCAGCTGGCGGTTGCGCGCCATGTCGAAAGCGGAGAGGTTGAGTTCGGCCCGCACCATATACCAGCGGCGGCCATCCGGCCCGGTGCTGCTGAGCCAGCCCTTTTCGTCCAGCTGCATCGGACTCTTCTGCTCCAGCACCGCAGCGCGGGTCAGCAGCAGGGGATCGGCCTGCCACTCGGCGCGCGAGACGCCGCCGAAGGGGGAGTAGATCTGCCCCAGCACCCACTGGCTCCACCCCTGTGGGTCACTGGCCAGCCGTGCCCGCGCGCTCGGCGTGAGGTGTTGCCACGCCATCTGCCGCATGTAGTTCTGCCAGGCACCGGCGAGGGTCGGCTGGGCCGCTTTAAGATGTTCCAGTGAGTTGATGGCGGCCAGCTGCTTGCTCCACGCGGTCGCGGCGGCTTCACCATTTTCGCCGGCGGGCAGGCTCACCAGCCACACCAGCTGCCGGTCGAGGTTGGCGAGCAGTCCGGCCCGGATTTCCGGATGCCGCTGCTGGTGCTCCTCTTTGGGCAGCAGATCCATCACGCTGGTATTGAAGCGGGCGCGGGGCAGGGCCAGCGCCAGGGCAAGGCAGACCGCCACACAGAGCAGCAGCCACAATCGCCCCAGCAGGCGCCACTGTTTCTCAGTGAGCATCAAAACGGGATTGCTCCTCGGTACTCAGGGGCAGGGTTTTAAGCTGCCAGTCAACAAAGCGGATCAGGGTGACATCGCCCTGTTTGTCATGGATGGCGAGCGAGGCGAGCTCGTGACGCCCCTTGAGCACCAGACTGGCGAAGACCTTGTCGAGGGGCGAGCGGATGGGCTCCAGGGTCAGGGTCCACTCCTCCCCCTCGCTGGCAAGTTGGTGGCGAAAGTAGTTATCCAGCGCCGCTTCGTTCGGGTCGAACAGGGCCAGCATCAGGTTGCTGAACTCCAGCAGTTGCGGGCTGTCGAGGGTCTGGGCCGGTTGACCGGGCAACTGCTGCACCATGCGCGTCGGGGTGAGGGTCAGCGTCAGGGGAAAGGGCTTTTGCTGCTGCCACCAGAGCCCTTGGCCCTTCACCAGCAGCAGCTCGCCGCTGGAACGCAGCGCCTGAGTGAGGCCGCTTATCTGGCGCTCCTGCTCGAAGCGGGCGCTGCGGGCATCCGCCGCCGTAAGCTGTTGCTGCACGTCGGCCAGGGTGATCGCCTGCGTGGGCCAGGAGAGCAGAGCCAGCAGCAGAAGGGTGAGACGGGCCATCATTCGCTCCCCCCCAGCTTGTCGAGCAGCACCTGCGGTGAGGCGAGGCACATCTCGCCGCTCTGCTTGCTGACTGCCACCTGCACCGTGTAACCCTTGCTGGTGCGTTTGCCACTCTGCGGGTCATAGAGGAGGTAATCGATCTTGAGGCGGTGCTGGTACTCGACCAGGGTGGCGCGCACCCGCACCGTCTGGCCAAAGCGCAGCGGGGCTATGTACTTCATCCGCACATCGATGACCGGCCACAGATAACCGGAGGCCTCCATCTGCGGGTAGTTGTAGTCGATGCGATCGAGCAGGGCGCAGCGGGCCAGCTCGATGTAGCGCAGGTAGTGGCCGTGCCAGGCGACTGCCATCATGTCCACGTCGTGGAAGGGGACGGTGACATCGACCTCGGCACTCAGCTGCCAGGGCTCAGACATGGGACACCTCGTCATAAATCGGGTAGTGGCGTGCCTGCAGGCGGGCCATCATGGCGCGCAGTTCGGCCTCCAGCGGGCGATCTTCGCAGAGGAAGGGGTGATCGCGGCGTACCGCCTTGACAGTGGTTGCGAGCGCCGGACTGAGGGTGGTCAGGTCATGGCCCTGCAGGGCTAGGCGCAGCTCGACTCCCTGCACCGCCGCCAGCAGGCTGGCGCTGGCTACCTGTTCGGTCAGGGTCAGCACCCGCAGCGCATCGCGAGCGGCTATGGTGCCCATGCTCACCTTGTCCTGATTGTGGCACTCGGTCGAGCGCGAGAAGACGCTGGCGGGCATGGTGTGCTTGAGCGCTTCCGCAGTCCAGGCCGAGGCGCCAATCTGCACCGCCTTGAAGCCGTGGTTGATAAAGCGACGCTCGGTGCTTGCACCGGAGAGGTTGCTCGGCAGCCCCTGATTGAACTTGCTGTCGACCAGCTGGGCCAGTTGACGGTCGAGCAGATCGGCCAGATTGGCCACCGCCACCTTCATGCTGTCCATCGCCATGGCGATATGGCCGCCGTAGAAGTGGCCGCCGTGCATCACATGCTCCCCGTCACCGTCGATGAGGGGGTTGTCGTTGGCGCTGTTGAGCTCGTTTTCGATAAGTGTGCGCCACCAGGGCAGGCTGTCGGCCACCACGCCGATGACGTGAGGCGCGCAGCGCAGGGAGTAGCGATCCTGCAGCCGGTTGCTGTGGTGCGGCAGCTCGCCGCTCTGCAGATCGGCGCGCAGCCAGGCAGCGATCTGCTGCTGGCCCGGGTGGGGTTTAGCGGCAAACAGGCGCTCGTCAAAGTGGAAGGCGTTGCCTTCCATCGCCACACTCACCAGCGCCGTGATACGGGTGCAGAGCCGCATCAGGTAGTCGCAGCGGGCATAGGCGAGGCAGGCGAGCGCCGTCATCACCGAGGTGCCGTTCATCAGTGCAAGCCCCTCTTTCGGACGCAGCTGGAGCGGTGTGATGCCGAGCTCGCGATAGAGCTCGGCCGCGCTGGTCAGCTCCCCGTTGCGATAGAGTTCTCGCTCGCCGATCAGCGCTGCCGCCACGTAGGAGAGCGGAGTGAGATCGCCGCTGGCGCCGACCGAACCCTCTTCGGGAATGCGCGGCAGCAGGTCTTGCTCCAGCAGCCAGGTGAGCCGCTCGAGCAGGGGGAGGCTTACGCCGGAGACCCCCTGCGCCAGCGAGTTGAGGCGGGTAGCCAGCACGGCGCGGGTCGCGGCCAGACTGAGATTTTCGCCCATGCCACAGCCGTGAAAGCGGGTCAGGTGCAGAGGCAGGGTATCGACCAGATCGAGCGGGACCGCGCGGGTGACCGAGTCGCCATAGCCCGTGGTGACCCCGTAGATCACCCCTTCCTCGGCGAGCAGCCGGTCCAGATAGTCGGCGCCGCGCTGGATGCGGGCCCGGAACTCGGGGGCCGGGTTGAGGCGTGGTGTGGCGCGCCGTTCGGCCAGCGCGACGACCTCTTCGATGGTGAGGGGGCGGGCCCCGAAATGGATCTCGTGCATGCCTTGTTCAGTCCTGCTCATCGGTCAGATGCCAAAAGTCGAAAAAGTTGAACCACTCCAGCGGTGCGCGCAGGCAGTGGTGCTCCAGCCGGTTGGCGTAGTGTTGTACCCGAGCCTCGAGCTGCTGCTGGCGCCCGGCCCGCGGCAGGGGCGAGCCGTCGGCGAACGGCTCGAAGTGCACCCGAAAGCGCCCCTGCTCCCGCAGCCCGAACATCAGGTAGGTGGGGCAGCCGAGGATGGCCGACAGCGCAAACGGGCCGAGCGGGAAGGGGGCCTTGGCGCCGAGGAAATCGGCCCAGACTACCCGCTTCTCTTTGGTAACAGAGGTGCGATCGCCGACGATCACCACCCACTCCCCCGCCTCGATGCGCGATTTGAGCATGATGGCGGTATCGGCTCCCAGCTCCTGTACCTGCACCAGATTGAGGCCTGAGTCGGGGTTCACCTCCTGTAACAGGGCGTTGAAGCGGGCTGCGTGGCGGGTAAAGACCAGCGCCGTGATGCGTACCCCCTGCGCCTTGCTGCCAAGGGCACGGCACAGCTCCAGATTGCCCAGATGGGAGCCGATGATGAGGGCTCCCTTGCCGCGAGCCGCTTCGTAATGATGAGGGTTCACCAGCTCGATGTCGTCGAGGCCTATGTCGCCGCGCCAGGCGGCCAGTTTGTCGAGCGCCGCCTCGCCAAATCGCAGGAAGTGGCGCAGGCTCCCCACCGGTTCGGGCAGCGGCTGGTTGAGCTCGGCGGCGCGGGCGGTGAGGCGGGTCAGATAGTCGCGGGAGGCCTCGCGCTGGCTGCGACCGGTCAGCCAGAAGTAGCTGATGACCGGCAGCAGCAGGGCCTTGAAGCCCGGACGGCCGAGCAGCCGGTAGCTCCAGAGCATGGTGCGAATGCCGAGCAGGGTGCCGCGCTCCGGGGTGCGTGACCAGTGTTCCCGTCCGCGTTTCAACAGCTGGCCGGGGGCGCGCAACAGGCTGGCTGCACCATCGCGCAGCAGGGTCAGCACCAGACGGGTGTGCATCCAGGAGATGCTCAGGTTGTCGTGCAGCGGGTTGAAATGGGAGAGGCCGTTCTCGGGGTAGTGCACCTTGACCGGAACAAAGCGCACCGCCACACCGCGCCAGTGCAGGCGCACCATGATTTCGATGTCGAAATCCATCCGTTCGCCGAGAGTGCACTGCTCAAGCAGCGCGCAGCTCGCCTCGACCGGATAGACGCGAAGGCCGCACATGCTGTCCTTGATCTCGAAGGAGAGTGTCTCGATCCAGACCCAGACGTGAGTCAGATAGCGGCCGTAGAGGCGCCCTTTGGGCACAGATTCATCGTACTCGGGGGCGCCGGAGATGAGCGCCTGCGGGAAGCGCTCTGATTCGACCAGCAGCTCTGGCAGGCGGGAGAGATCGTGCTGACCATCTGCATCGACCTGCAGGGCATGGCTGAAGCCGCGCACTCTGGCAGCCAGCAGCGCCGTCTTGACTGCGCCACCCTTGCCACGGTTGTGTGGGTGGCGAAGCAACGTGACCCAACCGGCGTGTTCGGTTGCCAGCTGATCGAGCAGGGCGGCAGCCACCGGCTCGCTGCCATCATCGACCAGCAGGCAGGGGAGGTTGAGCTGCGCGAGTTCACGCAGCACCGCCGCGAGAGGGGCTGCGTGGTCGTAGCAGGGGATGATGATGCAGGGCGTCACGACAGCTTGACCCGTCCGCTGCTGGCGAGCGGTAGTGTATCGACATCCTCTGCGCGGCCGAGACGATATTCAAAGCGCAGCTGGCCGTCGCCATGAGCGCGCAAGATCAGCCAGCAGTGATCATCCGGGCGCAGCGGGCGTTGGAACTTGAGCTGGTCCATCCCTTGAAACTCGCCGGCGAGCAGGTTTTCTGCGCGGGCGAAGTGAATGGCCAGTTGCAGCTGGGTGACCCCTGGCAGCAGTGGCGCGCCGGGAAAATGGCCCGCAAACCAGGGCAGATCGGCACTCAGGTGCAGCAGTAGTTGCACGCTATCGGAGGTGACCTGACGTGCCAGCAGGGCGGGCAGCAGTGAACTATCCATCAGGTGGGTACTCCGGGTTGTTGCAGTGGCGTCTGATCAAACGCCTGACGCAGCGCCACACTGTCGCGTTTGCCCGCGCCGGTCAGGGGCAGCGCCGGAAAAAGTCTGATGCTGCGCGGCAGCGCCACCGGCTCGAGCCAGGGGCGCAGCTGCCGACGCAGCTGTTGCAAGAAGGCGCCGTGGCCAATGCAGGTGAAGCTCTGCATTCCCTGCTGGCTGAGCACCAGTGCGACGCCAAGCACCTGACGTCCGCCCTGCTCAAGGGGCAAGACGGCGGCATCGAGTACCCCCTCCAGCGCCTTGATGCGCAGCTCGACATCATCCAGAGAGATGCGTTTCTCCTCGAGCTTGACGATGCGATCGCGCCTGCCAAGCAGGTGAAAGCGGCCTGCCGCGCCTTTGTCGCCATTATCACACAGAGCGATGCGATCGCTGCCGACCCAGGGCTCAGGCTCATCCATAAAGGGTGAGCGCAGCAGCAGGGTCTGCTCTTCGTCACAGCTTACAGTGACACCGGCAAAAGGGGTCCAGGGGATATCGGGCGCAGCGCTCTGGCGCCAGCCGATGCCGCCGGTCTCGCTGCTGCCGTAGATCTCCACCGGCAAGGGGCCGAGCAACTCCGCGCACTGGCGTGCATCTTCATAGGCGAGCGGGCCGCCGGAGGAGAAGATCAGTCGGCAGCCGCTTCCCGCAAGGGCTGGGTCTAGCCGCGACAGGAAGGCGGGCGAGCTGACCAGTACCCATGGCTCTTTCTGGCTGGCCAGTTGCTCCGGATAGTCGGTCTGGCTGCGGGCAAACGGAATGCCGAGCGCCAGCGGCAGCAGGATTCGAAAGAGCAAGCCGTAGATGTGCTGATGGCTGACGCTGGAGAAGAGTCGTGCACCTTCAAGGTACGGATGCCACAGGGCGATCTGGGTATATACCTCTGCCTCGAGCAGCTGCCAGGGTTTGATGATCCCCTTGGGCTGGCCGGTAGATCCCGAGGTGTAGAGGGTGAACTCGGGGGCCAGCGTCGCTATCGCTTCCGTGGCTGGCAATGGCTCGCAGGCTGTAACGGCATCGATGCGCAGCACGGTGCAGGGGAGCTGTAGTGGTTCGTCGCAAAGCAGCCCATCGAAGGCATCTTGACCCAGCAGCTCCAGCAAGCCGGCGAGGCGCAGGTGGCCGGGCAGCACCAAGGATCGCCCAGCCATGGCGCAGGCGAGCAGCGCCTGACAAAAGTGGTAGCTGTCACTGGTGCAAATAGCCCAGCGCTGCGCCGGCAGTGCGGTGAGTTGGCGGGCGAGCAGCCCGGCACTCTGGCGCAGTTGTGTCAGCGTCCACGCTCGTTGGCCATCGAAGGTGACGACGCGGTTGCCATCTGCCTGCAGCAGTTCATCGAGCAGGGTCATGCGCTATCCCGTTTCATCACGCGCTGGCGCACCAGCCATTCACCGCCCATCAGCACGCCCATCAGCAGATAGCTGACAAGGCCGTTGTAGAGGCTCCAGAGCGCGAGATCGCCGTGCCAGACTGTCCAGCCAGAAAAGAGGCCGTTGCCGATAAAAAAGAGGCACCAGACCCGGGTCACCTTGCGGGTGTAGCGGACTCCCCGCTCCGGCAGATCCGGCGTGGTGAGTCGGGCCAGCCGCTCAACCAGCGTCATAGGTTGAGTGAGGCTCCAGCCAAACGCACCCAGCAGGGTGGCGTTGACAGCAATGGGGTAGCACAGCAGCCAGTCGTGCTCGCGAAACCAGAGGTTGAGGCCGATCAGCAACAGGCCGACGGCCCCGAGCCAGCGGGTCGCCCAGCGCCAAGCTCCCGGCAGGGCTGCGCCGGCAAACAGGCGAATGGCGAACAGAGGCAACAGCAGAATAGCCAGCAGGCCTCTCTTTCCGTGCGACAGGCCAAGATAGACCAGCAGGGGATAGAGCAGCAGCAAGGCTCCCGCCAGCAGGTTGATGCGACGCATTACTCGGCGAGCAGGCGTTCGACGGCGTCAACCACGTCGGCGACGGTGCGCACCGACTTGAACTCTTCCGGCTTGATCTTCTTGCCGGTCAGTTTTTGCAGGTGCACCACCAGATCGATGGCGTCAATGCTGTCGAGCTCAAGCTGCTGATAAAGCTTGGCATCCATGGTGACGTCTTCGGGGTCGATTTCGAACAGCTCGACCAGGGCACGGCGAATTTCGTTGAAGATCTCATCTCTGGTCATGGCGATTATCCCCGCTGCTGGTTGACGAGGGCAGCCAGGGCTGCAACAGAGGCAAAGTGACGACGGGTATTCTCGTCATCAGCCGAGAGCACGATGCCGTAGCGTCCCTTGATCGCCAGTCCCAGCTCCAGCGCATCGATGGAGTCGAGCCCGAGACCATCATTGAAGAGCGGGGCGTTGGTGTCGATATCGGCAGTCGTCATGCCTTCGAGGTTGAGGCTGTCGATGATCAGTTGTTTGATTTCTTCAGTTAGTGTTTGTTGCATCTTGAGTCCATACAGAGGCGGATTGGGCCGGGCTCAATACCCGTTTGAAATAGTGAGTGAGATGACGCGCGGCCAACGAAGGGGCCTCTTCGTGCGGCATCAGATCCCGAGCCTGACACTGGGGCAGAAATTCTACCGTAAAGAGTGGCTTGTGCGCGGGAACATGGAACCATTTGTGCTGTTTGGTCAGAAACGGGGCTGAGCAGTGAATGCGAACCGGTTGCAGCATAGCTTGGCAACGGACAGCCAGGTGGGCCGCGCCGCGCTGCAGCAGCAGCGGCTCGCCGGGGGTCGTGCGGGTGCCTTCCGGAAAGACCAGCAGTACCGCGCCTTGCTGCAGGCGTTCACAACATATCGGTAATAGTGTTTCGGCCGCGGCATTGGGAATATAACCGGCTGCCCGCACGATGCCGGCGACAAACGGGTTATGCCAGAGCGCCTCTTTGACAATGCAGTCGCACTCCGGCATGTAAGCCGCCAGCAATACATAATCGAGCAGGCTGGGGTGGTTGGCCAATACCAATACGCCGCTCAATTGCTGGGGCATATTGTTAAAGCGATAATCCAGCACCCTTAATTGCCTGAGCACATTGAGGAAAAAACGAAAACTTATTCTGATGGTGCTTTGGGCAAGGTGGCGACGCGTTTCCCCGCGCACTAATAACCAGAGCAGTGGAAACCAGAGCAGCGTCAGTAGCAGGCAGCCAATTCCGAACAGGGTAAATCCCAGCATGGTACCAATCAGGCGCCATAGCCGGTTCAATTGCGCTGCCATAGCCACTCCCTGCGACCGTCGGAGATCCGAAATTGCGGTGTGTCGGTCAGCAAGGCGCGCCAGCAAGCGAGCGCGCCGCCCTTGCCAGTTGCGCCAGCGTCCGTCGCCACTGCTTCTCCCTGCCACTCATCACCCCGGGCCAGCAACAGCGCCACCGCATGGGGCGGCGGTTCATCGTCAAGCCAGGGTTGGTTAAATGTCGGTAGCACACCCTCAAATGCCACCACCAGTACCCGTTCCATACCGTCGGCGAGCATGCCGATGGCCTCCTGCAAGGCTGCGGCAAAGGTACCGCTCCCCGCTGCCAGCGAACTCATGGGGATGGGCTGCTTACCTTGAATGGAGGTAAGCCCTGCGGCGGTGTTGTGTACTGACTGGGAGAAATCGGTGGGAGAGAGGCTGTGAGCCCGTGCCAGCGCCGTCAGCAGGCCAATGGAGCGATCCAGCTCCCCGTGGCGGCTGGCAAATACGGCACCCTCAACGGCATGGCGCGACATTATATCGAGCGCCACTTCTACGGCGAGGCGTCCACCCAGACTCATCCGTCGTGCCACCATCATGGGGATATGAGGCGTTGCCAAAGGGGGTTGTGTTGGCCAGAGCCCCTTTTTCGCCCAGCTTCGCCACTGCTCCGGGGTCGATAGACCCGGCGCCAGTGCGCAGCTTTCAGCGATGGAAAAAGAGGGGTTTTTGTACACGAAACGACCTTGACGGAATGATGTTAACAGGGACACTCAACCAAGCTTGTCACAAGCTGGTTCAGCTCCGGTTAAGGGTTTTAAATAGGACGTGCATACTACCACCATTTCACATCAAGAACAGAGGCAAGCAGTGATGCAAGCAACAACTTTGGAGAAAGAATTCTATTTCACCTTTATTTATTGAAAGGGCGCACATTTTATTGTCTTATTGGGTCGGCTTTGACAGGTACCAATTACAAAGGGTTACAAAAATGAAAATGCTCAAAATTATTATCAGCGCATTGGCACTGGTATTGGTTGCTGGCTGTTCAACTTCTCAGCCAGTCATGAATATGACCAATAGCCAAGTTCCGCCCAGTCTTAGTGAGTCGGATATTTCTCGCGCTATTATTAATGCTGGTGTTAGTAAGAAGTGGGTAATGCGTGAGGAGCGCCCCGGTTTAATTACTGGCCATATTCAGGTTCGTCAACATCAGGCAAATATCAGCATTCCCTATAACACGGCAAACTATTCCATTAATTATGTGAGCAGTGTCAATTTGGATGACAAGGGTAAAGGAAAAATCCACCGCAATTACAACCGCTGGATTAATGGTCTGAACCAGGCCATTCAACTCGAACTGAATCGCGCCAGCAGTTACAAGTAAGGTTGGTGTATTTTGAATCACTATCAGTCGGATCGTTATAACGCACTGGATGCTATCAGCCAGGCCCAGCGGATCGCTTTTGCGCCTATGCTGTTTCAGGCCGCCTGGAGCTTGCGCGAGTTTGGCATTCTGGCGTTTCTTGCCAAAGAGCGGCAAGGGGCGACCGCTGCGCAGATCGCCGAGGCGACCGGCTTGACCGAGTATGCGGTCAGCGTACTGCTCGACATGGGACTGGGGGGCGGTATCTGCCACCTCAACGGGGAGTGTTACCTGCTGGACAAGGTGGGTCACTATCTGCTGAGCGACCCCATGACCCGGGTCAACATGGATTTTGTCCAGCATGTTTGTTACAAGCCCCTTGCCCATCTGCAACAGGCCATCGAAAGCGGTACGCCTGCCGGGCTCAAGGAGTTTGGTGACTGGTCCAATCTCTATGCCCATCTGAAGGATCTGCCGGAGCCGGCACGAAGCAGCTGGTTTCGTTTCGATCACTTCTATTCGGAATGGGCGTTCAAGCAGGCGCAGGATCTGGTGCTTGGATATGAACCGCGCCATCTCTACGATCTGGGGGGGAATACCGGCAAGTGGGCCATCTCGTGCGCCCGTCGCAGTCCTGAACTGCAGGTGACCATTCTCGATTTGCCCGAACAGATCGCCATGGCCAGCGAGCAGATCCGGGCCGCGGGGCTGACCGAGCGGGTTCAGGGTTATCCTGTCAATCTGCTGTCGGAGCAAGCGTTGCCCGGTGAGGCGGACATCTGGTGGATGAGCCAGTTTCTCGACTGCTTCAGCCACGACGAGATTGTCGCCATGCTGCGGCGGATCAGGAGCAGTATGAAGAAGGGCGCGAGGCTGTGCATCCTGGAGTTGTTCTGGGATCGGCAGCCGTTCGAAGCGGCAAGCTTCAGCCTCAATGCCACCTCTCTCTACTTTACCTCTCTGGCCAATGGCAACAGTCGTTTCTATCACTCCAAGGAGTTGTACCAGTGCCTGCGCGAGGCCGAGTTCCATGTCGAGGATGATCATGATATTCCGGGGCCGGGCCATACCCTGCTGGTTGCAACGCCATTGTGATAACACCGGAAACGTGGCATGAGGACAGTACAGATGAAATGCGTTCTGCTGATTGCAGGTGTGCTGCTGACGGGGTGTGCCGAGATGAAGGGGGTTGGTCGAACCATTGGCCATACCTCTCGCGATGTTACCCGGGAGATAGGTCATACGACCCGTGATGTGACCAAGGAGATAGGTCACGGTACGCGTGATACCGTCAAGGGCATCGGCAACGAGATCAAAAACATGTGATAGCAGGAGGGCCAACTGGCCCTCCTTTCATTGGGGCATTGATTAGAGTGCCGCAGCGATCCGGGCACCGAGGGCCGCGTTGTTCAGCACCAGCTGGATATTGGCGGCGAGCGAGTTGCCGCTAGTCAGCTCGCAGACGCGGGCCAGCAGGAAGGGGGTTGACGCCTTGCCCTTGATCCCCTGCTCATCCGCTTCACGCAGCGCTTGGGCAATGGCTGCGTCGATATCGGCTTTCGGCATGGCGTGTGCGGTCGGGATGGGATTGGCCACCACGGCGCCGCCCGCCAGTCCCAGCTCCCACTTGAGGCGAAGCGCCTCGGCGATGGCTGCCGGACTCTCCAGTCGATAATCAACCTTGAAGCCGCTCTCGCGGGTGTAGAAGGCGGGCAACTCTTCGGTCTGATAGCCAATCACCGGCACCCCTTGCGTCTCCAGATACTCCAGAGTCAGCCCGATATCGAGAATTGATTTGGCCCCCGCACAGACTACGGCCACCGGCGTTTGTGCCAGCTCCTGTAGGTCGGCCGAGATATCGAAGGTCTCCTGCGCGCCGCGATGTACCCCGCCAATGCCACCGGTGGCAAAGACCCGGATCCCTGCCATGGCAGCGATGATCATGGTGGAGGCGACCGTGGTGGCTCCCATTCCCTTGCGCGCCAGTACGAACGGAATGTCGCGGCGGCTGCACTTGGTCACGCTGTGGCCAGCCCGGCCCAGCGCTTCCAGCGCACCCGCATCGAGACCCACCTTGAGGCGGCCATCGAGGATGGCGATGGTGGCCGGAATGGCGCCGTTATCGCGCACCACCTGCTCTACCTGACGGGCCGTCTCCACGTTCTGCGGATAGGGCATGCCGTGGGAGATGATGGTGGATTCGAGGGCAACGACCGGTTTGCCAGCGGTCAGCGCGGCAGCAACTTCCGGTTGGATATCGAGGTAAGCGTTCAGCATGAGTACTCCTCCAGTATGCGGTCAACGGCGGTCTTGCTCAGACCGGAAAAAACGGTATCGGAACAATTGACGGTGAGGGCGGCGCAGCCCAGGGCAAAGCGGGTGGTTTGGGCAATGTCGAGCTGTTGCAGCCAGGCGTGGGCGAGGCCAGCCATAAAGGCATCCCCGCCGCCGGTGACGTTGAGTACCGGACTACCCAGTATCGGCAGGTGACCCTGCTGCTCGCCATCGCTGTAGAAGATCCCCTGTTCACCCAGACTGAGGAACAGTCGCTTGACCCCGGCGCGGTGGAACCAGGCGGCCACCATGGGCCAGGTTTCGGGCCCGGCGATGGTCATGCCGCACAGCTGCTCTGCCTCGCTGCGATTGGGTTTGAGGGTGTGGATCTTGCCGAGCCAGGGGCGGATCTTCTCCACCTTGGCCACCGAAACGGTATCGACAAAGATGGCTTGCTCACCTTGCCGTTCAAACAACCAGTCGAGGGTATGGATAGCCAGATTGGTGTCGAGCACCCAAAGCCGGGCACCACCGAGAAAGCCTGCGAGGGGGGTCAGGCGGGCTGGGGTGAGCTGCTCTATGATGGCCATGTCGTTGATGGCGCAGCTCATTTCGCCGCTACCATCATGCAGGCTGAGATAACAGGAGGTGGCGTGACCATCGAGCACCAGAGTCTGGCGCACATCAACGCCAGCCCGCTGGCTCACTTCCAATAGATGGTGGCCATACTGGTCGTTGCCGACCGCTGTCAGCAGCCGGGTGTCGCTGCCGAGCCGCGCCAGATTCTCAGCGATATTGCGGCCGACACCGCCTGCCGAGGTGCGCACCTTGCCCGGGTTGGAGTCGCCGAGCAGCAGGTTGTCATGGCTGGTGCCGCAAATATCCATATTGGCACCGCCGATCACCACTACGTAGGGGCCTTCTCGCAGTACATAACCTCTGCCTTGCACATATCCCTGCCGGATCAGGCTGGAGATGTGGCTGGCCAGCGCGGAGCGGCTGATGCCAAGGCGATCGGCCAGCTCCTGCTGGGCAATCATGGGATCCTGACGCAGCAAGGCGAGGATCTCTTGTTCACGCTCAGTCGTAGACAAACATCCATTTGCAAACGTTTGTCTATTATTGCTGGGAAACGTTTGCTGGCTATCAGCTTGTACAAAATTTGTCGGCTTGCGCACAAAAAATCGACATCCGTGATGGGGCGACGAGTCGTTGAGCTTGGCGAGGCACTTTTAACGGGTCGGTGGCCCCGCAACGGCTTATAATGGCCGCCGCAAGATGAGGAGAGATGATGGAAAAGAGTGCATTCTGCTGCGTGGGGCTGGTCAATCCCAAGTCCCCGGAAAATGTCGGCTCCGTGATGCGGGCTGCGGGTTGTTACGGGGTGGATGAGGTCTACTACACCGGCAACCGCTTCGAGCTGGCCCGCCGCTTTGCCACCGATACCAAGCAGATGGTGGAGAAGATCCCGTTGCTCGGGGTTGATGATCTGATGGCGTTTATCCCGCAGGGATGCGTGCCCGTGGTGGTCGATCTGATCGATGGCGCCACGCCGCTCCCCGACTATGTCCATCCGGAACGGGCTTTTTATATCTTCGGGCCGGAGGATGGCACGCTCGATCCTGCCCTCTATGGCGCGGTGAAAGATGTGGTCTATGTGCCGACCCGGGGTTGCATGAATCTGGCCGCCTCGGTCAATGTGATCCTCTATGACCGCTTGGCGAAGGGGTTCCGGCAACCCTGAGTTGTGGCGTGGCAACGGTGACTCAAACCGCAATGGACAAGGTGTTGCTCATGGGCAGGTTGCTGGCGGTGGCCGCTGTTGACGGGGCTGCGGCATCCTTATCTTTCCCCTATGGTGGGATCAGTTTTCGCCGGCCTTGACCGCCTGCTCCTCGAGAAAGTCGCGATAGTAGTCATAGAGGTGATAATGGCGATATATCTCGGCCAGCGTGCCGCGATGGATCAAATTCACCATCTCCTGATCCCAGAGCTGCAGTAGCCGGTCGCCCTGCTCGGTATCGGCAAAAATGGGGTAAGTCGGGATCCAGCGCAAAATGGTGCGGTACATATTGGCCGGGGTCTCATCGGCGGAATGGAGCACGCCAGCGGTCAGGTAATAGCGATAGCGCCCCTTGCCAATCAGCTGCAGGGCCATCTCATGGTTGTCGATCTCGTGCCATCGCATGGTGACCGGAAGATATTTATCCAGCACCCATCCTCGCCGCCAGAGTACGGTCTCTCCCTCCAGGCTGCGCTCTCCCCGCCATTGTGGCTGCCACTGTTTGAGCATGAAGACGGTCACATCATCGGCGGAGGCTGGCTGATGGGGCTGTTTGACCCCCTTGATCTCGTCCAGATAGACACTCATCGCCATATCCCCCTCTTGCTTGGCTACCATGGCGACGGCGCGTTTGTAAGGCACGATATGGGGTACGATCTGATAGCCGTGGGGTTGGTAAATGGTTCGCACCAGATCGAGATAGATACCGCGGCCATCCGGTTGGCAGAAACCGGGCCAGCCATCGCAATAGACGTGAATATCGGCTGTGCGAGCGTGGGTGATCGCACACAGAGAGCAAAGCAGCAAACAACCGATGCGCAGCATGGTCAGCATTATCCTCGCAGGGGTGAGGAGAGCATTTATCACCTGATTTATACCATGCATTGATCGCGGCGGGCGGAGAAAACATCCCGCATCTCCATTTTGCGACAGGGTCGAGGGTTATTTACGGTCGGATCGTTATGATCGAGTAAAGATTCAATAGCACCCCAATCAGTAGAGGAGACTGCATTATGCCATCGATCAAGACTCTGCTCTGTCCAGTCGATTTTTCCCAAATGTCTCGCGCGGTACTCGACTATGCCGTTTTCATGGCACAGAGCCATCAGGCCCAGCTCAAGCTGATCCACGTGGTTGATCAACTGCACGGTTTTGACAGTTACAAGATCCTTCATATGACAGCCATCGAGATCACTCACGAGATGGAGCGTCAGGCCAGAACCCAGCTCAAAGAGCTGGTTGCCACCCTGCCGATCCCGGCCACCTTTGATATTCGCTTTGGCCGCGCCGCCGATGAAATTGTCATTCAGGCCAAGGAGGATGAGGTTGAGCTGATCGTGATGGGTAGCCACGGCCGCTCCGGTATCAGCCATCTGCTGGTAGGCAGTGTCGCCGAGTCTGTGGTGCGTCATGCACCCTGTCCGGTACTGGTGGTGCGCCAATAACACGCCACGTTTAGTGTGAAAAGCGTAACAAACAAGGCCAGCGATTGCTGGCCTTGCGTTTTCTGGTGTTGTGCCCACTAGCCGTGAGCGTAGATGACACTCCCTCCCTTGATGGTATCTATGATGGCTCTGGCCTGCTCTTTGGGCAGGGCGGGGCAACCCCAGCTGCGGCCCAGCTTGTCATATTTGCGCAGATGGGTCGGGCTGGCATAGGCGGCGCCATGTACCACGATGGCACGCTTGCGGGCATTGCTGTTCTTGCCAGGGCTGAGCCCGTCCAGCCGCAGGGAGTAGCCATGCTTGCCCAGATAGGTTTCTGCAGTGCGATAGACGCCGAGGGAACTTTGGCGGGAGTTGAGCTGGTTGGAAAAGCGTTTTGCGGCCAGTTCACCTGAGTTGCGGCCATGACTGACCCAGGTGTGATAGAGCAGCTTGTGGCGTTTCATATCGATGACAAACAGCCTGCGCTGGGTGGATGGCTTGCTGTAATCGATGATGGTGAGAATGGGTTTGCGTTTGTGGCGCACAGTTTGATAACTGTTGAGTGCCTGACGAAAGGTCTGTTTATCCAGCTTGCCTGCCAGACCCAGTTGACGATAGAGGCTCTGATCCCAGCTGGCATCTGCCGTGCTGCTCCAGATGAGCGATATCAACAGCAGTGGCAACAACAGCCACCCGCGTTGCCAGTCTATGTTTCCGCGCGCTTGTCTCATCCGTGAATATCTCCTTGTCACTCCCTGTCAACGACGCGGATATTGCCATCAATCCGCTCGATAGTTATATGCAAGGTCCTGAAATCGCGCAATAAAAAACCGGCCGCAGAGCGGCCGGAAGTAATTCAAACAGTAGACATTGGTATCACAGGGTATAACTGACTTCCAATTACTTAGAAGTTGTACTGCAGAGCAACCGCGACTACGTCGTCAGTGTTCTGGCCCAGAGAGTTGGTGGACTTGCCATTTACGGAGTCCAGCAGGTTCAGCTTGTAATCAACGTAGGCGTTGAAGTTCTCGGTGAAGTTGTACCAGGCACCGATAGATACGTACTCGGTGTAGGTATCATCGATACCGCGAGCGGAGTCTTTCACGTCAGTGCGCAGGTAGGCCAGAGAAGGTTTGAACTTGCCGATGGTGTACTGGGCTACAGCTTCGTAACCGTCGTGCTTCTCAGCGTAGCCGTTGTTCACGAACAGGTGGTTCTCACCGTGGGAGTAGGTTGCAGCCAGGTAGAGGTCACCTACAGCGTACTTGGCACCAAAGCCCATCAGCTTGGCATCCTTGTCGCCACCGAAGGCTGCGAATTGAGCTTGTTCATCGGTCTTGCCAGCCTGGTTGTAGGCAGCTGACAGGCCCAGACCCATATCGAAGTCATAGGAGGCAGCTACAGCAAAACCTTCTTTGGAACCTTTCTTGTTCCAAGTTGTGCCATTGGTGTTGAAGTTGGAGCGATCGGCATTCTGCGGATCATTGTTGCCGGTGAACTGGGCACCCAGGGTCAGGCCATTGTAGGTGTACAGGTACTGGGCCAGACCGTTGGTACGGCCGGTACCGAATACTTCGGTGCCTTTACCCAGGCCGTCACCGCCCCACTCGGGCAGTACGTCGGTGTAGTCGTTCACGATGCGGAACAGACCATCCTGACGACCGTAGCTGAATGCGCCGAAACGATCGTGCTTGATGCCGGCATAGGCATAACGCAGCTCGTCGTTGTCAGAACCGGAAGTCGGCAGGTTGTACTCGGCAAAGCCGAACGCCTTCATTTCGGGGGCGATCTTGGTTTCACCGCGCATGTTTACACGGAAATAGCTCTGGTCTCCTTCGGAGCCGTTGTCGTCAGTGCCGTAGTACATGCCCTGAGCACGGCCACCGATCTCCAGCTTGGTATCGTTCTGGTTGTAAACGGTAGCAGCATGGGCGCCGCTCGCCAGCAGCAGGCTGGAGATGGCAATAGTCAGTGCAGACTTCTTCATATGCGTTATTCCTCTGATGTAAACACTTCCGAACTTGTTGTCGGTTCTGTGAAATCGGAAATGGTCCGATAGCCACACGGTAGGCGCCCCAACCTTGACTGGGGCTGAATCCATCGTTGTTTAATTGAGGTGGCGAGGTCGTTATCAAGACTGGATGTGACGGTTTTTGACAAGATAAAAAGAGATGAAATTCAATGAATTATTTTCTAGTGACTTTTTTGACATCAAGACTGTTCTAAGCAACAAGGTCGATGGCTCAAGTTGTGAGCTATATCACACAGGGGAGAATGGGGCGGGGCGGGAAAAACGGGGCGGGAGCCTTGCAAGGCTCCCCCCAGTGATCAGATGGGCTTTTGCCACAGGGTCAGCAGCAGATCCTGTTCCAGTTCATTCGGGCCCTGTTGAGCGAAAGCGTGACGCTGCTCACCGGTTGCCCGCCAGCCAAGACGGCTGGTCTCCAGAATAAAGCTGCGCATGGCCTGATCCATGGTGAGGCTGAACTGGCAGCGCTGTTGAGCCACCGGATTGAGGCCACCGAGGGTTGGCCAGCTGAGGGGGTGTTCCATGCTCACCGGATTGAGGCTGACCCGCAATTGCCACTGATGACGGGGACCCGGCTGCAGATAGAGCAGATAGCCACCGGGGGCCAGCCAGCTGACCAGCTGTTCAGTCTTGACCTTGAGATCGTTGACCAGCAGCACCTGAGCAGAGCCCGGTTGCAACGGCGCGCGAGCGGGATCGGCAATGACAAACTGGCCGTCCGGCTGCGCTTTTTTGGCGGCAAAGATGGTGTTCTTGGCGATATCAACCCCAGCAAACTGCCAGCCGGGCAGGCGCTCTGCCAGCGCGCGGCAGTAGTAGCCTTCACCGCACCCAAGATGGATCAGCTCTTGTGGGGCCAGCGGAGCGAGCAGGCCGGCCATGGCCTCAACCAGCGGCAGTTGGTGGCCGGCCTCCAGGAAATGGTGCTTGGCGCGCATCAGGGCACGGCTGTCGCTGTCTTTGGGGTTTTTCTTGCCGGGGATGAGATCCAGATAACCTTCCGGTGCCGGATCGAAGTGATGCTTGTTGTCGCAATAGCGCCCCTGGGAGGCTTCATGAAGATGGAGCGGACTGCGGCAGCGGGGACATTGAAGGTGCATAGTAACTCTCTGGGCGAATGCCGGAACAGTGAAGGGCGTTCGGGATTATAGGGGAGAGGATCAAAAAAGGCTGCCGTAGCAGCCTTTTTTATCCCAAGGCCTCAGTCAGGCCTGCGGACGGGTCATCAGCGAGTGCCAAATACCACAATGGTCTTGCCGTGGGCAGAGATGAGCTCCTGCTCTTCCAGCATCTTCAGGATGCGGCCCACGGTTTCACGAGAGCAGCCGACGATCTGGCCGATCTCCTGACGGGTGATCTTGATCTGCATGCCATCCGGGTGGGTCATGGCATCCGGCTGTTTGGCCAGGTTGAGCAGGGTCTGGGCAATCCGGCCGGTCACATCCAGGAAGGCGAGGTTACCCACTTTCTGGCTGGTGTGTTGCAGGCGCTTGGCCATCTGGCCAGAGAGACGCATCAGAATGTCCGGGTTGACCTGGATCAGCTGGCGGAACTTCTTGTAGGAGATCTCTGCCACTTCGCAAGAGCCTTTCGCGCGAACCCAGGCAGAGCGCTCGGGGTTCTCGTTCTCCTCGAACATCCCCATCTCGCCCAGAAAATCGCCCTGGTTCAGATAGGAGAGGATCATCTCTTTGCCCTCATCGTCCTTGATCAAGACGGCCACAGTGCCCTTGACGATGTAGTAGAGGGTCTCCGCTTTTTCACCCGCATGGATCAGGGTGCTCTTGGCGGGATACTTATGAATGTGGCAGTGCGACAAGAACCATTCCAGGGTGGGATCGCTTTGCGGTTTGCCAATGACCATGAGAATTCCTCTGTAGTGTCTTTTTATGGACTTGTGCGTCCGGGCAAGCTGCCAATCTTGCCATTCCTTGTATTGGTCGCAGTAGGATAAGAGCCTTTGCCTGTGCTGACAAGGCTTTGCGGGCTTTTGACAGAGCCCTTTGAGTAATGCCTGCTGCGCCGCTTCGGCCATTCTAGGGAAGATAGAGGTCGGAGATGTTGATTTTGATCTATTTCCATCCCAACTCCCCCTGTTCGGCAGAGATAAGCGACTGGGTTATGCTAGGGATCCATCATCATGATTAACAGGAGAGAGTGCGAGATGAAAGCCAAGGTCAGCTGGGTGGAAGGGATGAAGTTTGTGGGTGAGAGTGAATCTGGTCACAAGGTGATCCTGGATGGTGCCAACCCCGGTGAGGGGGCCAGCCCGATGGAGATGATCCTGCTGGCGGTCGGTGGCTGCAGCTCCATTGATGTGGTTTCCATCCTCGAAAAAGCGCGCCAGTCGGTGACCGCATGCCATGTCGATGTCAGTGGCGAACGGGTCGATAGCGTGCCCCGGGTTTTCGAGAAGATTAATCTGCACTTCGTGGTGACGGGTAAGGGATTGGCAGAGAAACAGGTGGCCAGAGCGGTCGATCTGTCGATGGAAAAATATTGTTCTGTTTCCCTGATGTTGGAAAAAGCGGTACAAATTACCCATAGTTATCAAATTGTTGAAGCTTGATAACGATAGTTTCGTTGGTACCCTGGCATAAGGCCGTTACGTAAGGCCACTGCACAAGGCCATGACATAAAGCCATTACATAAGGAAAGTGCAATGAAAAAATTGATCGCTCTGCTTCCCCTTTTGGGCCTGGCGGCGTGCAGCAGCCCGCAACCTACCCAGTATCAATACAGCCAATACCAGTGTGGCGAAGAGATGCTGGCCGTTACCTATGATGCCCAGGCTGACATGGTGCAGTTCCCCTATGCCGGGGTTTACCACAAGCTGGCGCGCGTTGAGTCTGAATCTGGCGCCAAATATTCCGACAGCGTCACCACCTTCTGGAATCAGGACAAACAGGCCCTCCTCACTCAGAAAGGGGTGACGCTGCTGACCTGTACACTTAAATAAGTGACCACAGATAGCTGAAGGTGTGCAGCTTTGTGCCCGGGCCTGGCCTAGGCCGGATTGGGTCAAGAGGTTGAGACCACAAAAAACGGCTTGCCGGGAGGCAAGCCGTTTTTCTATCCATCCGTTATCACTAAACAAGCGCTAGTTGGTGGGGACGCGATTGAGCAGTTCGGCCGCGAGCTGCTGGCTGAGTGCCTGACGCTGGCTGTCTGCAATGCTCACATCGCTGGTCAGCTGGATGATGCTGCTCCAGACCGCTTTCTGGGTTTTGCGATCGAGCAGCACGATGGCCAGCGACCCTTTGCGCTGGTTGGCCGAGGCATATACCCCCGGCGTCATGCCAAGACGGGCGAAAATCTCGCCGTCACTCATATCCTTGCCGCCCGCGACGCCGATGGCGACCCACAGATCCGCTTCGTCAAGCGGTGCACTCTGCCATCCCTTGCCATTGAGCTCCCGGCTTACCGCCTGCTGCATCGGCTCCAGCCACCCTTCCGCCAACTCACCGGCAAATTGATACTGTTCGGCCAGGGCGTAGCGCGGGGTTGCACCATAGGTCCAGTTGCCCATCGGGCGAACCAGCATGGTGCCGGACTCCAGCGTGGGGGCCGCCGGCCCGCTGCTGCAACCGCCAAGCAGGGCGAGCAGTGCCACAGAGAGATAAGCAAGCCGCATCGTGAACTCCTTTGAATCAGGTTATTTTTCCGGTTTCGATCAATTGCTGGATGAGCGGGCGCAGGATCAGCTCCATCGCAAAGCCCATCTTGCCACCCGGCACCACTATGGTGTTCATCCGCGACATGAATGAGCCATCGATCATCGACAGCAGGTAGGGGAAATCCACCTGCTTGATACCGCGAAACCGGATCACTAGCATACTCTCGTCCAGACTCGGGATCACCTTGGCGCTGAAGGGGTTGGAGGTATCCACCGTCGGCACCCGTTGGAAGTTGATATGGGTGCGCGAGAACTGCGGGGTGATGAAGTTGATGTAGTCATCCATGGAGCGAACGATGGAGTCGGTCACCGCCTCGCGCGAATGCCCTCGCTCCGAGGTATCGCGGATCAGCTTCTGGATCCACTCCAGGTTGACGATGGGCACTACACCTATCAGAAAATCCACGTGGCGCGCCACATTGTGATCCTCGGTGACCACGCCGCCGTGCAGCCCTTCATAAAACAGCAGATCGGTATTGCTGGGCAGATGCTGCCAGGGGGTGAAGGTGCCGGGCATCTGGTTGAAGGGCACTGCCTCGTCAAAGCTGTGCAGGTAGCGGCGATACTGGCCATTACCATCCTGCCCATAGCCCTGAAAAAAGCTCTCCAGCAGCCCGAAGTCATTGGCCTCAGGGCCAAAATAGCTGATATGACGCCCCTGCTCGCGCGCCTTGCGGATCGCTACATCCATTTCCGGTCGGGTGTAGCGGTGAAAACTGTCACCTTCCACCACCGCCGCGGTATATCCCAGTTGATGGAACATGGAGCGAAAGGCGTTGGTGGAGGTGGAGGTGCCGGCACCGGACGAACCGGTAACAGCAATAATGGGATGCTTGGCCGACATGGGATTCTCTCTTCCTTGGGAATTCCGTTATAAGGTCCGGATTGCGGTTGGGTCAAGACTGCTCGATGAAGCGGTCTTTCATCACGATATTCACCGATTCGTGCAGCTCGCTATAGACGATGACAGCTTTGCCTTGCTGTAATTGTTCTCTCACTGCATCGACTTTGACGCCAAGCGGGACATCCTGCTCTCCATATTCGGTTCCTTCCTGCAACACAAAGTGTTCGATCAGGTTGGTCAGGGTGTCGCCGTCCAGTTCTTGCCAGGGAATGATCATTTAAAGGTCTCACAGCAAAAGAGGTGATCGTCAGGCTATTGTTGTGTTGAATCCCGCGAATGCAATCACTTTTTACCTTTTCACCGGAGTCTGAGAGATGTTGTCTGAAGCGCAGCGCAGCGCGCCGTTAACCCTGACTGAGCATCTGGACAGCGCACGTCGAGAGGCGATCGCCCGAGGCATGGTGTGGTTCTGGTTGTTGAACTGGCTGGTGGTGTTGTTTCTTTCGATACGCTACGAGGTTTACAGCCAGGTCGGGCTAGCCAGTGATGACAGCTTGCCCTGGCGCTTTCAGAGTGAGCTGGCCCTGGTCATGGTGGTGCTATTGCTGCTACCTGTTGTCAGCCTGTTTTGTGATCATCTGCAGGATCGCCTCTGGTTACGGATGGCTGCGCTGGTGATGGTGCTATGGGGCGGACTCTGGACGCTGCATATCTATACGATTGGTCAGGTGGAGCTGCGGGGAGGGGTCAGCTATGCCAACGGGATCATGCGGCTCAACCTGCTGGCCGCGCTCATCGCGTTTTATCCCGATCGCAAGGTGTTTTATGGCTATCTCTTGGGCCCGATGACGGTGGGTGTGGGGTTGGAACTCTTTTTACGCGTCGATTTTCCCCAGATCTACCTGCTTGGCGTGTTGTTTGGCGTGATTGCGCTGGAGGTCGGCCGCCGCATGCTGCACCGCTGGTTTGAGTTGGCGATCATGCGGGAGCATGAAAATCTGACGCTGCTGCGCAAACTTGATCAGCTCGCCAAGCAAGATCCTCTGACCGGTGTCGCCAACCGGCGGCATTTCAATATCGAGCTGGATCGCGCGTTAGCCCATAGCCAGGAGAGCGGCGCTCCGCTATCGCTCATCCTGATCGATGTGGACTATTTCAAGCGCTTCAACGACCACTACGGCCATCAGGTAGGGGATATGTGCCTCAAGGAGGTGGCACAAGCGCTCAACCGTGCGGTTCGCACGCCATCTGATCTGGTGGCCCGCTATGGCGGAGAGGAGTTTGTGCTGCTGCTGCCCAATACCGACCGTCAGGCGGCGGCCAGCGTGGCGCAGCGGCTGCAAGATGGCCTGGCCAGCCTGCAGTTGGAGCATCTGGCGTCCGATGTTGCCCCCTGGGTGACGGTGAGTCAGGGGATTGCCTGCAATGTCTCCGGCGAAGAGGCGAGCAAGTTGCTGGAGCGGGCCGATCAGGTGCTCTATCGTGCCAAGGAGTTGGGACGCAATCAGTTCTGTGTTGCAGAGTGACTCTGTTCGGCAATCCAGCGGCTGATCCGCTCATCCAGCCAAAACCGTGGCCGCCAGGGCGTGCCGTGCAGAAAGCCGACATGGCCGCCACGCTGGCTCAACTCATAGCGCACCGTGGGCGAGAGTTGCTCCGGCCGGGGAATGACCGCGTGTGACATAAAGGGATCGTCGGCGGCGTGCAGGATAAGGGTAGGTATGGGGATTTGAGCCAGCAGCGGTAGTCCCGAGCAGCTCTGGTAGTAGTGGCTGGCGCTGTGAAAGCCGTGCAGCGGCGCGGTAACCAGCTCGTCAAAATCGCGCAGGGTGGCAATCTGCTCCACTTGTCTAGGTTGCCAGCGTTCACTCGCTTTCTGCTGCTGGCTGATCTTGCTAAGCAAATTGTGGCGCATGGTGCGCAGCAGATAGTTCTGATAGACCTTCGAGAAGCCCTGATTGACCCGCTCGGCGCAGCTTGCCAGTTGCAGCGGGGCCGAGACCACCACCGCTGCTTTCAATGCCGCAGGACAGCCCCGCGCCAGCAGATTGACCAGCATATTGCCACCCAGTGAAAAGCCGATGGCGATCAGCGGTTTGCCCGGGAAGCGCTGGCTCAGCTCGGCAATCAGCTCCTGCGCATCACCGATGGCGCCGGAGTGATAGGCCTGCAGGTGGCGATTGGGCTCGCCACTGCAACCGCGAAAGTGCATCAGCACGGCCTCTCTGCCCTCTTGCTGCAGGTGGGCGAACAATCCCTTGGCGTAGTGGGAGTGAATGCTCCCCTCCAGCCCGTGAAACACCACTATCAGCGGCCGTTCATCAAGGCTGACTTCCCCGCTCCAGGCGAGGTCGACAAAGTCCCCATCCTGCAGTTCAAACCGCTCCGCCACAAAACGGGCAGGGGGGCGGCGCAGCCATTTGGGCAATATGGTCTGCAGATGAGGATTGCGTGCCCACCAGGGGGCGTGGAAGTGGCTCTCGGTCAGCATGGGGTCAGTCGGTCTGGGTCGAAGATAAGGAGGACGGGAGGCGTGTTCCTCCCGCCAGTCATTGGCTTATTTCAGCAGGCGATCGTGATGTTCGGCACCGCGCAGCATGGCCTGGATCAGCTCATTGGCTTCGAACTTGGTCAGCGCCTCATGAGCACCCACCTGATGGGCCCGCTCCACACTGATCTCGCTGGAGAGCGAGGTGTGGAGGATGATGTAGGCCCCTGCCAGTTTGCTGTCGCTCTGCACCTCGAAGGCCAGCTCGTAGCCATCGAGCCCCGGCATTTCGATATCGCTAACCAGAATGTCGATCGGGGTCTTCTGGCTTGCCCGCGTCTGCATCAGGGTCAGTGCATCCTTGCCATTGGTGCAGACCTCATAGGGAATATTGATGTAGTCCAGCGCAGCCATCAGCTGACGGCGAGCGACCGAGGAGTCATCGACCAGCAGGATCCTCATCGGCTTGATCCGCTCCCGCTGCACATCGGTCAGCACCGGGTAGAGGTGGCTCGGATCATCCGGATAGACCCGGGAGAGGATCAGCTCCACATCCAGCAGCTGGATCAGCTGGTCATTGACCCGGGTCACACCGGTTACGAACACATTGTGGCCGAGGGAGGCGGGTGGCGATTCGATATCGCGCCAGTTGCACTCGGTGATCTTGTCGATACCGCGTACCAGAAAACCCACCAGAGTGCGGCGGCAGTCGGTAATGATGATGAAGCAGTGGGGCATCTCCTCCTTGCTGATGGGGCGATAGCCCACCGCCATCGCCATGTCGATCACCGGAATGGTGGAGCCGCGCATATTGGCGGCCCCCAACACGGTCGGGTGCGAGTGCGGCATTGCCGTCAGCTGGGTGTAGGGCACTATCTCCTTCACCTTGAGGGTACCGATGGCAAAGGATTGTTTGGCTGAAAGGTGAAACAGCAACATGCCCTGGGATTGATTGGCTTTGCTCGTCATGGCAGATGTCCTGTTGGTCGAAACGTTGGCAGTCACTTCAGGCCTCTAGCATAAAGGATTACGGGGGGAATGGCCCTTCCTTGTTAACGACCATATGGCAAAAAACTGGACTCATTCAGCCAATTTCGTTGGCGTATTCCATCGGCGTCCGGTTATTGATCGCCATCCTCGCCAACGCCCCATTGCTGGCAGGCCGCTTGCAACGCGGCCTCATCGGCATAACCCAGCTTGCTGGCCACCTGCGCGGATTTACTGCCGCCCTTGAGCAATCTGAGCGCCTGCAGCAGTTGCCACTGTTGTTGCAATTCACGCCCTTCCACCGGCGCATCGGCTTGTTGTGCCCACAGTTGCAGAGACTCCGGTTGGCCATTGGCCAGCGCTTGCCAGCAGGCTTGCAGCTCACCGTGACCTTGCTGGCTGATGGCACACTGTTGCAGCTCATCCAGGATAACCTGCAGTCGCTGACCGTAGGCCCCTTGCCACTCTTTCGGACGTTGCCACAGGGCTAGCGAGTCGAGCAGGGCATCGAGCAGCGGGGTGGTCTGCAGCCAGCCTGCCTGCTGCGGCTGATCCACGCGCAAAGAGACGCTCAGCTGATCGTAATCACAACCGCTGAGGGGGCTGAAGGCTGCAAGGGCATCGGCGCAGAGCCAGAAGCTGCTGCCTGCCGGCAGCAACAGCTCATATTGGCCCAGTCTCAGCAGCGCGGCGCCCCGGGTGATCCGCAACAGCTGCCCGACCGGGGTCCGTTTGCGGTTGCCGGCGTGCAGGCCCTGGCAGGAAAAATGGTGATACTCGATGGCGTGATGCATGTAAAAACCCTGATATGATGCTGCCTGGAGGTAACAAATATGGAAACCAGACGTAAAAAACGCTTCATTGCCGGTGCGGTCTGCCCGGCGTGCGGCAAGTTGGACAACATGATGCTGTATCTGGAGCATGGAGTCGAGAAGGTGACCTGTGTCGCCTGTGGCGATACCCAGGTACAAACGCCTGCCGAGGTCGACAAACAGACTCGCGAGGCGGAAGAGGTGATCGGGGTGTTTCGCCCCTGATAAGGGAACGGCGGGTGGAATGCGGGTCTCCTTGCTGACGCTGTTGCCGTTTTTTTCGTCACTCCGTGGCGCCGCACGGCATATGCGCGGCCCGCTTTTTAGGGTATTCTGAGCCCGTTTTTTTCTATCCGCAGGATCCTGACATGAAAGTAGCTCCTCTGAGCGTGGTTACGCTGGAATACACAGTCACCGACGAGCACGGTGAAGTCATCGACAGCACTGTCGGCAAAGAGCCGCTGGTCTATCTGCACGGCACCCGTTACCTGGTCTCAGGCCTGGAAGCCGAGCTGGAAGGTCGCGCGGTAGGTGAAGCCTTCGAAGTGACTCTGGCACCGAGCCAGGCCTACGGCGAATATGACGAGACACTGGTACAAGAAGTACCGGGCGAGCTGTTCGACGGCATGGAAGTCTCCGAAGGGGATACTTTTGTGGCTGAAACCGACGATGGCCACCGTCCGGTGACCGTGGTTGAAGTGTCCGAAGAGTTCGTCAAGGTGGATGGCAACCATCCGCTGGCAGGCGTAACCCTGGGCTTCAAGGTCGAGATCAAGGACGTGCGTGCCGCCACTGCCGAAGAGCTGGCCCACGGCCACGTTCACGGTGCCGGTGGTTGCGGTCACGATCACGGTCATGACCACGATCACGGCGGCTGCTGTGGCGGCCATGGTCACGACCACGATGAGGATCACGGCCACGGCGGTTGCTGCGGTGGTGCTGGCCACGGTCACGATCATGGCCACGACCACGGTGACGACCATGGTCACGGCGGCTGCTGCGGTGGCGGCGGTTGTGGTGGCAAGGGCCATCACCACTGATCACGGCCATGCCGATGATAAAAAAACCCGCGATTATCGCGGGTTTTTTATTGGCTGACAGCTGTGCCAAGCCATGTTGCCTGACCAGAGATGGCGTCGGATCAGTAGTGCGGCGGCGGGGTCTCTTCGGCCATGCTGGCAATCTGGCTGGGCTGTACGCTTTGCAGTTTGTCGATAAGCAGCTGGATCTGGTATTTGAGTCGATCGAGTTCACGGCCCTGGGTGGTTACCTCGTCGTTGAGCTGCTCTATGGTGTACTCCGCATAGGCGAGACGGGTTTCCAGGGTTTCGATGCGATCGTTAAGTTGCTGACTCATGGGCCTTCGGGTCCTTACTTGATTGTCCAGATTTCGGCCAGACCACTGGAGCTGGCACTGACAAGGTGGCTATTGTCGCGCAAAGCGACGCCGTAGACCACTGCGCTGGGCGGTTTCACCTTGGGTTGCGGCGAGACGCGCCAGCTCTGCAGCAGGGCTCCATCGCTCACTTGCCACAGGGAGAGCTGACGGGAAGGAGCGCCGGTGATGAGCCACTTGCCATCGTTGGCAAAACGGGCGCTGGTGTAGACCTCGAAGCGGTGATCATATTGCAGCTGACTCACCTCCTTGCCGGTTTTCAGATCCCAGATGCTGGCCCGGCTGCTGTCGGCGGTGAAGGCGTAGCGGCCGCTCGGCTCCAGTCTGGCCATGATCACCCGGCCACCATGGTTGAACCGCCAGATCACCTGCCCGCTACGGGTATCCCACAGATAGGCGCTGTAGTCGTTGCCGCCGGTCAGGGCGTAACGACCGTTAGCGGAGAGATCCACCGTATTGACCTGTTCGGTGTGCCCCAGAAACTGCAGGCGACGACCGCTTCGGGTATCGAGCCACTCGGCCTTGCCATCTTCCCGCCCGATCAGCACATAACGACCGTCGGCAGAGAGCGCGATGTCCCTCAGCCTGGATTCAGGAAGTGAGTAGTAGCCTTGTGATTGCCCGTCGTTCAGCCGCCAGGTAGCAAAGGTATCGGGGGTGGCGGTGACGGCATGGCTGTTGCCTTCGGAAAAACGGGTAATGAATACCAGATCTTCCGTAGAGTCGGATTGCTTCCAGCGCCAGCGTTGACGGTTCTGTTCCAGATCCCAGACGATGATGCCCTGGCTGATGCTGGAGACGATGGCTTGTTTGCCATCACTGGAGAGATCTGCGGTCAGCAGACCCGTGCTGGCGAGGGTCATTTGCTGGTTGGGTTGGGAGCTTTGCTCGCAACCGGTGAGCATTAAACAGAGGCTCACCAGATAAATGGCACTTTTTATCATTTTTGCGGTCTCACGCTTTTGTTACCTGCGATCACGGCGTTAGTATAAGGCGCTTATCACGATAAACCTCTCATTTCACGATGGAACCGAGAGCGGTATTTGGAGTTTGGAGAAACTGATGAACAAATTTCTGAAGGTGTCCCTGTTGGCGGCGGCGGTTGCCGTCGGTCTGACTGCTTGCCAAAAAGACGAGAAGCCTGCTGCGGCCAATACCGCCGAAGTGAAGGCAGAAGCCAGCAAGCCGGCAGAGGCGACCAAGGCCGAAGCCAAGAGCTTTGAAGAGCAATCTGGCTACGCAATTGGCCTCTCCATGGGTCGTTACATCGCCAATACCCTGGAGCGTCAGCAGGAACTGGGCATCAAACTGGACAACGCCGTGATCCTGAAAGGGGTGACTGACGGTCTGGGCAAAGAAGCCAAGATGACTGATGAAGAGATCCAGAAGGTACTGCAGGATTACGACGCTAAGATCAACGAGCTGACCAAGGCCAAGGCCGAGAAAGACGCCGTTGAAAATCTGAAGAAAGGCGAAGAGTTCCTGGCTGCCAACGCCAAGAAAGAGGGTGTTAAGAGCACTGAGTCCGGCCTGCAATACGTGGTCGAGAAGATGGGCACTGGCGCCAAGCCGAAATCTACCGACATCGTCAAGGTTCACTACACCGGTACCCTGACCGACGGCACCAAGTTCGACAGCTCCGTCGATCGCGGCGAGCCGGCTACCTTCCCGCTCAACCAGGTTATCCCGGGTTGGACCGAAGGCGTTCAGCTGATGCCGGTTGGCTCCAAGTTCAAGTTCTTCCTGCCGTCCAAGCTGGCCTATGGCGAGCACGGTGCAGGCTCCATCCCGGCGAATGCCGTACTGGTGTTTGACGTTGAGCTGCTGGCTATCGAGAAGCCGACTGCAGACGACGCCAAGAAGTAATCCCTTCTTGTAGTGAAAAACGGCTCCTTAAGGAGCCGTTTTTACTTGTGTATTCCCTGCAATCGCGGGATAACAGAGCTGTCTTGGCGTTGGGTTTGCGCGCGAAAATAAGGCAAAATAGATCGCAGAATCAAATACAAGGATGAGTCCAGTGGCTGAAAATAAATCGCGTGTCCTGCTGGTGGAAGATACCCGTAGTCTGGCGGTGGTCTATGAACAGTACCTGCGCCAGGAGGGGTACGAGGTGGTGCTGGCCGACTGTGGTCAGCAAGCGTTGGCGCAGTTGCTGGCAAGTCCTCCCCCCGTGGTGCTGCTGGATCTGGAGCTGCCGGATATGTCCGGTATGGATATTCTGCAAATGATCACCGAACAGCAGTTGCCTTGCTCTGTGGTAGTGATCACCGCCCACGGCTCGGTGGATGTGGCGGTGGAGGCGATGCGCCTCGGAGCCTTCGATTTTCTGACCAAGCCGTTTGACAGCAAGCGACTCTGCGCCACCGTTCGCAATGCCTTGAAACACCAGCAGTTGAGCTCGCTGGTTGCCCACTATCGGGAGAACTTCGAACGCAGCTCGTTTTTCGGTTTTATCGGCGCCTCCATGTCGATGCAGGCGGTCTATCGCATCATCGAGAGCGCGGCGCCCAGCAAGGCGACCGTCTTTATCACTGGCGAGAGCGGCACCGGCAAAGAGGTGTGTGCCGAGGCGATTCACCAGTGCAGTCCCCGCAGCGAACAGCCCTTTATTGCCCTCAACTGCGCCGCCATTCCCCACGATTTGATGGAGAGCGAGATCTTCGGTCATGTGAAGGGCTCCTTTACCGGCGCCCAGGGGGATCGCAAAGGGGCAGCCAGTCTGGCCGATGGCGGTACCCTGTTTCTCGACGAGATCTGCGAGATGGATCTCGACCTGCAGAGCAAGCTGCTGCGCTTCATCCAGACCGGCACAGTGCAGCGGGTCGGCAGCGGCAAGCTCGAGACGGTGGATGTCCGCTTTATCTGCGCCACCAACCGGGATCCGCTGGTCGAGGTAAAAGCGGGCCGTTTTCGCGAGGATCTCTACTATCGGCTCCACGTCATTCCCCTCACCCTGCCGCCGCTGCGGGAGCGGGGCGAGGATATCCTGCTGCTGGCGCGTACCCTGCTGCAGAGCTACGCCAAGGAGGAGAACAAACGCTTCAAGGATTTCGATGTCGAGGCGGCGCGAGTGCTGCTCGACTACCCTTGGCCTGGCAACGTACGCGAGCTGCAAAACGTGGTGCGCAATATCGTGGTGCTCAACGACAAGGAGCTGGTGAGCCCGGATATTCTGCCGCCACCGCTCAATGGGGTTCGCCCCCAACTGCCGGCTGCGATTGCGGCAGCGGTGGCATCGGCTCCGGCCGCCACCGGAGTGGCCAACGGGCCTATCCGCCCGCTCTGGCTGGTGGAGAAAGAGGTGATCGAACAGGCCATCGCCAGCTGTGACGGCAACATTCCCAAAGCGGCGGCCCTGCTCGAGATCAGCCCCTCCACCATTTACCGTAAAAAGCAGGGGTGGGAAGAGTCCAATCGGGCCTGAACCATCTTGCCAGCAGAAAGGGCGGCTAGCGTGCCGCCCTTGCTATTTTGGGGATCAGAGTTTGGCGAGGCGCTTGAGGCGGGTCAGCCGCTCCCCCTCGTTGGCGCTGAACCAGCGGTCCTGTGACAGCAGAAACCAGGCGCGGGAGAAGTATTCCGCGGCCAGCGGATCGTCCAGCACCAAGGCATTCTCCCCCAGCTCCTCGAACAGATAACCATCCTCAGGTTCGCCAGCCTCGGCCATATCGGCCTTGAGCTGGTGCAGCTCTGCCAGCGCCTGCTGGTGCTGACCCTGGGCCCGGGTCAGGCGAGCCAGACTCCAGCGGGCGATAAACGCCTTGGCCGGCTGGTTATGTTGCAGATGCCAGGCCAGGCACTTCTGTTGCTGGATTTTCGCCTCCTCGAAGCGGCCCAGTTCGAACAGGGTCCAGCCCTGATTGTTGTAAAGGGGGGCCAGCCAGCCGCGCACCTTCTCGTCACTGCTGCGTTCCGCCAGCTCCATCGCCAGTTGATGCCAGCGGCTCTGCTCTTCCAGCGGTGCGGCGATGGCGATCATGTGGGCGGCGTCGATAGCAAGATAGGTCTCCTTCTCCTTGAGCCCCCATTGCCAAGCTTGTTCAAACAGCGGTTTGGCACTGGCTTTGTCGCCCGCCGAGTTAAAGGTGCGGCCTCGCTCCAGCAGGGCCCGGATCCGTGCTCTGGGGGTTTGATCGGTGAGGCGAGGCTCTATCTCGTCGAGTTGCTGGTGGGCTTCGGCAAATTGGCGCTGCAGCGAATGGGTACGGGCAATTTGGGTCAGCAACTCCAGTTCGAGTTGCAGGTCGGCGGCGGCGCGCGCTTCGGGAAGAAGGGTATGAAAACGCAGGGCGCTGGCGGCGGGATCCTGATAATCCCACAGCGCCATGAAATCGGGCGGATTGTCCATCTGGCCTCCTTGCTGGTTATCCTGTCACCAAGATGCCTGCCGGCCATTATTTGTACAAGGGGCGCCCGTCACAGAGCGCCCCTTGAGTCATGTTAACGGCTGTGGCCAGTTGGTCAGTAGACCATGGCCAGGCTCATCAGCATCAGACCGAGGGCGGCAAAGGCCCCCTCCTTGATGGCGAGCCGTGGCACCAGCGCCTTGGGCAGGGCCGGAAACAGGCTCAGGGCAAAGCCAAGGCCCGGCATCAACCAGTGGAATGCCGGATCGCGCAGGGCGGGATCGGCGGCTCCATTGATGATGATCAGCAAAATAAACAGGGTGAAGGCCGGCAGGATAAACCAGCGTACCCCACCGGCGGCGACCGCCCGCAGCGGCGAAATGCGATAGAGCAGCATGGTCACAAGGAACAGAACAAAAGGGGCCAGCAGATAGAGCGGAGCGGGGTTCATAACATCTTTCCTGAAAACTGATCGTCAAAAAACCGGTTGTCCGGTGCAAGAGGCGCGGGATTTAACCACTCTTCGCAGGTAATCACCAGCAGCCCGGGCCCGGGCTGTGAAGAGGATCCCGGATAAAGGTTTGCTAGCGCGTCTTAGTGCGACCAGAACCAGGCTGCTGCAAATCCCAGCCAGCTCAACACCAGCAAGATCCAGGGAAGGAGATGCTGATGGCTTACTTCAACCAGTTCAAGCTGATCGTCTTGCACTTCGGTTTGGGGCGTGCCCTGTGGCTGCCTGGCTTTGGCCTGCCATTTTTTCTGGCGGCTTGCTTCGCGGGCCCGCGCCTTCATCTGCTTCTTGTATTCGTCGATGCCTTTCTGGATCCCTTGCGCAATAAGCTGGGTCTGCTCTTTGGTCTGCCCCGGCTTCTGGTTGGCACGGGCAATTTTCATCGCCTCCTGCTGGGTCTCGGGGGAAATCTTGTCGTACTTGGCCATCAACTCTCTCCTCGGGCATGGTTGGCTGGGGAGTATGCCATAAAGGGGCGTATACGTGGCGCCACCTTGATAACAAGGCGTTGCAAGTGAGTGACATCTCAACGAAAAACTCTAGAAATCAATAAGAAGCTCTATGTTGGGGTGAAGATCACAATTAACGGAATTTGTGAGTCATCGATGAAAAACGGTCATCTGTAGTTTGTTATATTGGCGCCCGACCGGCTGGATAAGGTCATTAAATAACAAAACAATCAAGGTGATATGGATATGAATAATAACTTCATCAAAGGCGGCGTGGCACTGGCCGTGCTTGCTGCACTGACTGGCTGTAATACCTCGAGCAATGACACCGTTGCACCCTGCACCGAAAATGTCTGCAAACTGACCATCCTGCACACCAACGATACCCACGGCCGTTTCTGGCACAACGCCGAAAATGAGTATGGTATGGCTGCCCAGAAGACTCTGGTCGAGCAGCTGCGTAGCGAGGCCAAGGCTGCTGGCAGCGAGGTGTTGGTGCTCTCCGGTGGTGACGTGAATACCGGGGTGCCGGAGTCCGATCTGCAGGATGCCGAGCCTGACTTCGTCGGCATGAACAGCATTCGCTACGATGCGATGGCGGTGGGCAACCATGAATTCGACAACCCCCTCAGCGTGCTGGAAAAGCAGCGTAAGTGGGCTCAGTTCCCCATGCTCTCGGCCAACATCTATGACAAGGCCAGCGGTAAACACTACTTTGACCCCTACAAGGTGTTCAAGCTGGAGAGCGGCCTCAAGGTCGCCGTGCTGGGGCTGACTACCGAGGATACCGCCCAGCTGGTGGATCCCAACAACGTGCAGACCCTGGAGTTCCGCGATCCGACCAGCGAGGCGGCCAAGCTGGGCAAACAGATCCGTGACAACAAGGAGGCCAATCTGGTCTTTGCCATCACCCACATGGGCCACTATGCCGATGGTCAGCACGGTAGCAACGCGCCGGGCGATGTAGAGATGGCTCGTGCGCTGCCGGCAGGGACTCTGGATGCCATCATTGGTGGTCACTCCCAGAATCCGGTCTGTATGGAACCGGGCACCACCAACAAGTACGCCAATTTCAAACCGGGTGATAACTGCCAGCCAGATCAGCAAAACGGTACCTGGATCATGCAGGCTCACGAGTGGGGCAAGTATGTGGGCCGCGCCCAGTTTGACTACCAGAATGGCAAGCTGACCCTGACCAGCTATGACCTGATCCCGGTCAACCTGATCAAGCGCAATGCCAAGGGCGAGGCGATCGATGCCAACGGTGCCGTGACCAAGGACCCGGCCAACATGGTGTTGATCCAGGATGAGATCACCAAGGACCCCGAGCTGTATAACACCCTGCTGGGTTATCAGGAGAAAGGTCAGCAAGAGCTGAATGTCGTCATTGGCTCGGTAGATGGCTTGCTGGTTGGTGATCGCAACTCGGTTCGCAACAAACAGACCAACCTGGGTCGTCTCATCACCACGGCGACCAGCAGCAAGCTGGGGGTCGACTTTGGTATCGTCAATTCAGGTGGTGTGCGTGACAGCATCCCGGCCGGTGATATCACCTACCGCAGCGTGCTGCTGGTGCACCCGTTTGGCAACACGGTCAACAAGGCGGCCATGAAGGGGAGTGATCTGGCGACCTATCTGGGCCAGGTGGCAACCAAGACCCGCAATACCGGTGGTTATGCCCAGTTTGGCGGTATCAACATGGCGGTGGATTGCCAAGCCAAGAGCGTCAATATCACCAGTATCGGTGGCAAGGCGTTTGATCCGGCAGCAACCTACAGCTTCGCGATCCCGAGCTTCAGCGCCTCCGGTGGTGACGGCTATCCGAAGATCGATACCATCAATGCCGGGTTGGTCGATGCTGCCGTGCTGAAAGAGTTCATCGAAATCAAGAAGACCATCAACGTGGCCGATTATCAGCCAGGCAATGAGGTGAGCTATCTGAACTCAACGTCTACCGAAGGGTGTAACTGATTCGTCAGCGGGGCGCATAGCCCCAGATGTGATCCGAAAGGGCAGCCGGTGGCTGCCCTTTGTCGTTGTTTGGGTGGCGGTTACAACTCTTCAATCATCAATGACGATAGCCATCGCCTGTATGAGGTGAGGGGATGAAATGAAAAGAGGCAGCCCGTGGGCCGCCTCTTGCGTAGTGACAATCTAAACCTTACAGCTGTTCGATACCGACGATATGCCAGGGGGCATTGTTCTTGGCCAGATCGCGCTCGAGGTGCCACACCTCTTTAATGTCTTCCTCGACCTGCTCCTGACGGTCCATGTAGCGGCCGCTGAAGCGCACGCTTACCTGAGCCCAGTCGCTGCCGTAGTCGGCGCGTACCAGCTGGGTATCGACGTACATCACTTCGGTGTGCTGGTCGCCAGTCAGTTCGGCGCGCTCGGCTTTGAGCTGTTCAAACAGCTCGGGGCTGACGTACTCGCGCACCTTTTCCAGATCGTTCTTGTTCCACGCCTCTTGCAGGGTGCGATAGTGATCGCGGGCACCGGCCAGGAAGCTGTTCATGTCAAAGCCTGGCGGCAGGCGGAACGGCACATCGCTGTCGGCAAAGCCGGTGGCTTGCGGTGCGCTGTTGCTCTGCTCAAACTGCTGCGGGGCCGTGGATTGCGGTGGCTGATAGCCCGCATAGGCTGCCTGTTGTGGCTGTGGCGTCGCGACCTTGCCCTTGCGCAGGGTACGGATCAGGAAGACGGCACCCAGCGCCAGCAGGGCGATCAGCAGGAAGTCCATTCCTTGCAGACCTTCAAAGGCACCGCTGCCCAGCAGGTAGGCAAACAGGCCACCGGCCAGCAGGCCGCCCAGCAGGCCGCCCATCATGCCGCTCTTTTTCGGCGGGGTCTGGGCATTCAGTGTCGGATTCTTGTTGTCGACCGGTTTGGCCGCAGGCTGGGCCGGCGCAGTTTTGTAACTTTTACCAAAGGATTTGCCGCCGCCAAATTTCTTGGCTTCGGCGTGAGGTGCCCCCAGGCCAATGGCCAGGATCACGGCAAACAGGGTCAGCATCTTTTTCATTTTGACTCTTTTCACTCTCGTCTGTGGGTGGGGCATGCTCCGCTTTGGCAAGCTCAGCAAGGCGCATGGCAGGCTGCCTGTCCCTAATTGTGTCGCAGCTTGTATTCATCAATATCACCTCTGGCATGAATTATTCATGAACGAGGTTGTCGCGATGCGGCGTCAAACAAGAGGAGTAAACCGGATGAAAAGCAGAAGATTGAGTCGCAAGGAGCGCAAAATGCGAAGCAAAATCAAAATGGTCAAGGTAGAGCAGACTCTGGTTTGGCCCTTTATGATGGTATGAGCCGCCAGATAGGGCTCGCCGTAGTTGGCTTTCTTTTGTAAAATTCCCGTCCCCTTCCCGCTGCGGTTTTTATGTGTATGGCAGAGCAAGTGACGGCGAAAAAAGACGCCAAGACACAACAGCTGAAAGTTCCTCCCCACTCTTTTGAGGCCGAACAGTCCGTACTGGGCGGCCTGATGCTGGATAACGATGCCTGGGATCGGGTTGCCGAACGGGTGATCGATCAGGATTTCTACAGCCGTCCGCACCGGTTGATCTTCCAGGCCATGACCCGCCTCTCCAACGCGGGCAACCCCATTGACCTCATCACCCTGCAGGAGGAGCTGGAACGCTCCGAACAGCTGGAAGAGGCGGGCGGCTTCGCCTATCTGGTGGAGATCGCCAAGAACACCCCGAGTGCTGCCAACATCAACGCCTACGCCGAAATCGTGCGCGAGCGGGCGGTGGTGAGGGAGATGATCTCGGTCGCTAACGAGATCGTCGAAGCGGGCTACGAGCCACAGGGCCGTACCTCTAACGATCTGCTCGATCTGGCCGAGAGCAAGGTATTTCAGATCGCCGAGCAGCGTACCAGTGCCAACGAAGGCCCCCAGCCGCTCAAGCTGATCCTCGAGCAGACCGTCGACAAGATTGAAGAGCTGTTCAAGACCCCCCACAACGGGGTGACCGGTGTCTCCTCTGGCTACAACGATCTGGACAAGATGACCGCCGGCCTGCAGCGCTCGGATCTGGTCATCGTCGCCGCCCGTCCCTCCATGGGCAAGACCACCTTTGCCATGAACCTGTGCGAGCATGCGGCCCTCACCGCCGACAAGCCGGTGCTTATCTTCTCGCTGGAGATGCCCTCCGAGCAGATCATCATGCGTATGCTCGCCTCGGTGGGGCGTATCGACCAGACCAAGGTGCGTACCGGTCAGCTCGACGACGAGGATTGGGCACGCCTCTCCTCCACCATGGGGTTGCTGCTCGAGAAGGGCAAGATGTATATCGATGACTCCTCCGGCCTCACCCCGACCGAAGTGCGCTCGCGTGCCCGTCGGGTGGCGCGGGACAACGGCGGCATCAGCATGATCATGGTGGACTACCTGCAGCTGATGCGGGTCCCGGCGCTCTCCGATAACCGGACCCTGGAGATCGGCGAGATCTCCCGCTCCCTCAAGGCCTTGGCGAAAGAGCTGCAGTGCCCTGTGGTGGCGCTCTCCCAGTTGAACCGAAGCCTGGAACAGCGGGCCGACAAGCGCCCGGTCAACTCGGACCTTCGTGAATCGGGCTCCATCGAGCAGGATGCGGATTTGATCATGTTTATCTATCGTGATGAGGTTTATCACGATGACAGCCCTGACAAGGGGATTGCCGAGATCATCATCGGCAAGCAGCGTAACGGCCCCATCGGCCGGGTGCGCCTCACCTTCCAGGGGCAGTTCTCCCGGTTTGACAACTACGCCGGCCCAGCGTTTGATGACGATTATTGATAAGTAACAATCATGGCAATCCTGTGGTCAGGATTGCCACCACCGCTCTGACTCGCTTGCCATTTATTGAGAGGCAGCCAGAGCCTGTTTTCCCGGTTCGACAATTATGCCGGTCCGGCCTTCGACGACGATAAGTGAGTGGCGGTCTTCTGCCCGATGAGGGGGAGACCATTTGTGCCCTCGTAAGGGAAAACCATGAAAGCGGCTACTGCCCAAATCAACACTGCGGCCTTGCGCCACAACCTCGCCGTGGTCAAGCGCCACGCTCCCGCTTGCAAGATCATCGCTGTGGTCAAGGCCAACGCCTATGGCCACGGACTGCTGCCGGTCGCCCGCACCCTGGTGGATGCGGATGCCTATGCGGTGGCCCGTATCGAAGAGGCGCTGATGCTGCGCTCCTGCGCCGTGGTCAAACCCATCGTGCTGCTGGAGGGCTTCTTCTCTGCCGACGATCTGCCGGTGCTGGCGGCCAACAATCTGCAGACGGCGGTTCACACATGGGAGCAGCTCGAAGCTCTGGAGCAGGTCGAGCTGCCAGCGCCCGTGGTGGCCTGGCTCAAGCTCGACACCGGCATGCACCGCCTCGGGGTGCGTGCCGACGAGATGCCCGCCTTTATCGAGCGCCTCGGCAAGTGCAAGAACGTGGTGCAGCCGTTCAACATCATGACCCACTTCAGCCGCTCCGATGAGCTGGAGCAGCCCACTACCCGCGAACAGATCGATTTGTTCAGCAAGTTGACCGCACCGCTGGCGGGCGAACGGGCCATGGCCAACTCGGCGGGCATTCTGGCCTGGCCGGACTCCCACTGTGACTGGGTGCGCCCCGGTGTCATCCTCTATGGCGTGTCGCCCTTCCCCAATACGGTGGCGGCCGATTACGACCTGCAGCCAGTGATGACCTTGAAGACCCAGCTGATTGCGGTGCGGGATCACAAGGCGGGCGAGCCGGTGGGTTACGGCGCCAACTGGGTGGCGGATCGCGATACCCGCCTTGGGGTGATCGCCATTGGCTATGGTGACGGCTATCCGCGCATGGCGCCCAACGGCACATCCGTGCTGGTCAACGGCCGCATCGTGCCGCTGGTGGGGCGTGTCTCCATGGATATGAGCACGGTGGATCTGGGCCCGGGCGCGACCGACAAGCCCGGCGACGAAGCGGTGCTGTGGGGCGAGGGGCTGCCTGTGGAGCGGGTGGCCGACGAGATTGGCACCATCCCCTACGAACTCATCACCAAACTCACCTCCCGCGTCTTTATGGAGTACGTCTGATGTGGCAGCAGTGCCTGCTGACGTTGAAGCCCCGTTCGCGGGGCTTTCATCTGGTGACCGACGAGCTGGTGGCCAAGTTGCCGATGCTGGCGGATTACCGGATTGGCATGGCGCACCTGCTGCTGCAACACACCTCTGCCTCGCTCACCCTCAACGAGAATTGCGATCCGAGCGTGCGCAGCGATATGGAGGCCCATCTGCACCGGCTGGCGCCGGAGGATGCCCCCTACTATCGCCACACCTGTGAGGGGCCGGATGACATGCCCGCCCACATCAAATCCTCCCTGCTTGGGGTGAGCCTGCAACTGCCGATCCGCGATGGTCAGTTGGCGCTCGGCACCTGGCAGGGGATCTGGCTTGGCGAGCATCGCGTCGATGGTGGTGCCCGCAAGGTGCTGGTGACCCTGCAGGGTGAGTAGTCAGCCTGCAACCAGCTGAAAGATGACGATAAAAAAGAGGGATGGCATTGAGCCATCCCTCTTTTGTTTTTACGCTTTCGCGAGCTATCCGCCTGCCAGTGGTGCGGCGCTCTGCGTGGCTCAGCCGACCTTGAAGGGGGTCAGCTCGGCCAGCGGGGCGGCGTCCATAAAGGCTTGCGGCTCCTGACCGTGTTTGAAGATCTTGAAGTCCTGCTCGCGGGCGCTCCAGTACTCCAGACGCTCGCTGCCGTTTTCTCCGGTGATTTGCAGCAGACTCGCTTCGCGCAGGGCCACCACGTGCTCGCTCGGGTTGATGGCGCAGAACTCGGCCAGACGCTCGTCGCGGGTCTCGCCCATGTGGCCGCTGATGCTGGCGTCCAGATAGTGCGGGTTGATCTGCAGCGGGAACAGGCCCAGTGCGGGCAGTACGGCGGCGCTGCAAACCGGCATGTCGTTGGTGGTACGGATGCTCGGGGTCGCCACGTTGCAACCGGCGCTCCAGCCCACATAGGGGACACCCCGCTCGCGCACGGCTCGCTGGATTGGCACGATCAGACCGTTTTCATGCAGCATCTGGTTGAGACGCCAGGTATTGCCGCCGCTGATAAAGATGGCGTCCGCCTGATTGATGGCATCAACCGGATCATCGAAGTGGTGGATGCTGATGGCATCGACTCCCAGACTCTCCTGCAGCTCGTTGGCACGGGCATCCCAGTCGCTGCGGATCACCGCGTAGGGGATCAGCAGGATGCGCTTGACCTGTTTGCGCGCGAGCAGGCTTTGAACCCGATCCCGGGCCCAGCCGAGCAGACCCGGAAATTCGTTGGCTTTACCGTTGCTAAGCAGAAGCAGTTCCATCAAATCGTTCCTCAAAAAGTGAAAGCGGAGGAGGGAGGGCCACCGGATCCGCCGTGCGGCCGGGTGGCAAGAGCGGGCATGCTACCACCATTGGCGTGGCGGTTCTGTGATCGCGAGGCCCATTCAACGGCTATGGAGGAGTTATGGATGGATAACTCAATGCCAAGTGGTGGATTAATGAGCCGTGGTCAACTCGCCAGTCATCGCCAATAAAAGACCCCGCCGCAGCGGGGTCATGGCAGAGTTAGTCGAGGTTGAGATCGACCCAGATCATGCGGTGGTCCGAGCTGACTTTCTTGGCGACATCTGGTGTGCCATTGAACACGCCATAGACTAGGTGGTAACCGGCCTCGAAGCTGGCAGGCCAGTAGATACCGCTCTTCACCGCGTTGAGGTTGGCGGAGGGGATAACGTGATCCAGCTGCAGTCCGCTCGAGTTGGTGATGCGCTCCGGGTTAGGGCGGTTTTTGTTACTCTGCTTACAGTATCCTTTGATCAGACACTCCGGTCCTCCTTCGCTGACCGGGATCAGGGTGCCATTGGTGATGGCCTGATTCATCAGCGGGTTGTTAAGGAGATCCTGAATGGCGCTCAGGTCGCCGTCACCGGTGAGCGGATCGGCGTTGAGATCCCCCGCGATGACAAATTTGGCGTTTTTGGCCAGCCCCCCCTTGGTGCCCTTGTCATCGGTCATGTAGTTGAGACCCTTGACGTAGTCGTTCCAGAAGGCGATCTCGGCGCGGTTGTGTTTGACGGTGTGGCGCGCCGCGTTGGCAAAAATTGGCGGGGTCGGGTGGGAGATCAGGAAGTGGATCACCTCTTCCCCCTTCTCGGTCTTGATGCGTACCGGTACATCGGCGTGGTTCTTGGAGGAGAGCGGGTACTGCTGCCAGGCTGCGTCTGAATACCAGGCATCACCACACTGGCGGCTGGCCGGGATCTTGACCTTGGGATTGTTGCAGTCATCGATGATGGGGTTCTGCTCGCCCGGCATATCCTTCCACTTGAAGTTCTGGAAGGTGCGGATCTGCTTGGTGTCGATGGGGTATTTGGACATCACCACAAAGGCATACTGGCCGTGGTAGTTGCCAAAGCCCCAGGCATCGTCGGGGCCGCTGTTGACCTTGCCATCCAGATTGAGGTCATAACCACTCATCAGGCCGGTGTTGGTGGCGAAGTTCTGCATCACCGGATAGCTGATAGCCGTCACTTCGGCGTGCTGGGCGTGGGCCAGATAGTTGTCGTTGAAGGCTTTCAGATCGGCGGTGCTCTCGCCTTTGCCGTCGTTGTCGAACTCGTTGAGCAGGAACACATCCGGGCGGGTGCGCTGGATGATCTCCGCCACGTTGCGGATCTGCTGCACGTTCTTGGCTTTGGTTTCAGTGGCGCCGCTCAGGCTCCCTTCGGCGAGGCGGGCCAGCAGGGCATCCTGCTCGGTGCGGGTCAGTGCCAGCTCACCGGTCAGCATACCGGCGGCAGTGCGGTCAAAAGAGAGGTTGAAGGTGGCAAAACGAACCATGGGATCAGCTGCCTTTGAGTCGTTGTCGCTGTTGCAGCCAGCCAGCATCCCGAGGGAGATGGCGGCAGCCAGTAGGGTCTTGTTGATATTCTTCATTGTAATTATTCCGTAGCATCAATGAGTTATGCCTTCTGTGAGGCGGCGTCATTATAAGTAGACGGTGATGCTGCGGGGGTTTTGCCTGAGCAAAGTGTGAGGATATTCACACCACATATCTGGCGATGATGAATGTTAGCAGGGCGATATGGGGTGTGAAAAACCGGTTTATACGCTGCAGTTTCCGGGATGAATAGCGCGCTTCCTGCCGTTACCGCACTCTGAATTTGTCACACTACCATCGGCAGGCCGCTCTCGGGGTGGTGGATCACCTGTGCCGGATAGTCATAGAGACGGGCAATCAGCTCAGGGGTGAGCACTTCGGCAGGCGTGCCATCGGCCATCAGCTTGCCCCGTTCCAGCATCACCAGCCGATCGGCATAGCGCGCCGCCAGATTGAGGTCGTGCAGTACCACCAGCACTGCAGTATTGCGGCTGGCGAGGGCGCGCGCCATGGTGAGCAGCTGGTGCTGGTATTTCAGATCCAGCGCCGAGGTAGGCTCGTCGAGCAGCAGCAGGCGGGGTTGCTCGGCCTGCTCGGTCGGGGAGGGGGCTTGCCAAATCTGCGCCAGCACCCGGGCAAACTGCACCCGCTGCCGCTCGCCGCCAGAGAGCCCGGGATAGAGCCGCTTGGCCAGATGCTCGACCCCGGCATGGGTCATGGCCGCTGCCACAATCTCGTCACGCCGTGCCGCCGGTTCACTGTGGGGCAAGCGCCCCATGGCGACCACTTCCTCGCAGAAAAAGGGGAAGTTGAGGGAGGAGCTTTGCGGCAATACCCCGAGCCGGTGGGCCAGCTGGCTGCTGTCCCACTGCCGGCGATCTGCGCCAAACAGGGTGATGGAACCCTCATATTCCAGCTCGCCGGTCAGACACTTGAGCAACGAGCTTTTGCCCGCCCCGTTGGGGCCGAGCAGCGCGGTGAGGGTGCCGCTCTCGAGGTCGAGATTGAGCCCATCCAGGATCTGGCGCTGGCCACGGCGCAGGCTGAGTTGGGTGCAGCTCAACAGGGGGGAGGAGAGTGAGGATGAGAGTGGTTGCATAACAGTCCGTATCACAGGGCGCGGCGGCCTTTTACCAGCAGCCAGATGAAGAAGGGAGCGCCGAGCAGGGCGGTGATGATGCCCACCGGCAGCTCGGCCGGGGCCAGCAGGGTGCGAGCCAGCATGTCGGCCGCCAGCAGCAGGGCGGAGCCAAGCAGGGCCGAGAGCGGCAGCAACCTGACATGGTTGGGGCCCGCCAGCAGGCGCACCAGATGGGGCACTACCAGCCCGACGAAGCCGATCATCCCCGATACCGCCACCGCCACCCCGACGCCTGCTGCGGTGAGCAGAATAAGGCGACGTTTGAGGGATTGCACATTGACCCCCAGATGACGGGCCTCTCCTTCACCCAGCAGCAGGGCGTTGAGGGGATTGGCATCGCGCATAAAGAGCCACAGCAGGGCCGCCAGGGTGAGCAGGGCCAGCGCCACATCTGCCGGTTTGCCTGCAGCCAGCGTTCCCATCTGCCACAGGCTCAGGTTGCGCAGCATCTGATCGTCCGCCAGATAGGTGAGCAGGCCGATCACTGCACCGGAGAGCGCCGTGATGGCGACCCCGGCCAGTAGCATGACGGTGACCGAGGTGCCCCCCTCACGGGTGCCGAGCAGATAGACCAAGGTGGTGGTGAGCGCGCCGCCGAGAAAGGCGAGCAGCGGTAGCAGACCAACCCCGATGGTGGCTTGCAGCTGCTGGCCGAGGGGGGCCAGCAGCACGATGGCGAGCGCCGCGCCGAGCGCCGCACCGCCGGAGACACCTATGATGCCGGGGTCAGCCAGGGGATTGCGAAACAGCCCCTGCATCACGGCGCCACAGAGCCCGAGAATCCCCCCCACTGCAATGCAAAGCAGGGTTCGCGGCAGGCGAATTTCCTGCACGATCAGCAGCTTGTGTGACTCTATCCCGCTCTCCTGCCCGGCAAACAGCGCCCGCAGACTCTCGCCCAGGGTGAGGGTCATGGGGCCGGTTGCCAGCGAACCGAGCAGCAACAGCGCCAGTGCGGCCGTGGTAAAGGCCAGCAGCCAGGAGAGGGGTAACCGCATCATGACCCCTGCTTGATCCACTGGGCGATCTGGTTCGCCTGTTGCAGGGAGTTGAGGCTCAGGCCCCCTTGCAGGGCGTGGCCGTCGATGGCGTGAATGGCGTTGCGCTTGCCTGCCGGGGTGGCGGCCAGGGCGGGCACTTCTGCCAGCACCTTGGCCGGATCGGCATATTGCTGCCAGTCACGACCGCTGACCAGTACCAGATCGGGCTGCATCTCGATGAGGGATTCGGCGGATACCGGCTTGTAGTTGCGCAATTCGGCGACCGGATTGATGCCGCCCGCCAGCGAGATCAGCGCGCTGGCAGTGGTGTCCCCCCCGGCGATGCTGGTGGGTTGCCCCTTGTGCAGCAGCAGGAAGGCGACCTTGAGCGGTTTGTTCTGTTTGGCTTGCGCCGCCAGCTGAGCGGTCTGGGCCTGGATCTCTGCCTTCAGGCGATCGCCAGCGGCTTTATCGCCCAGCAGGCTGGAGAGGGTATCGATACGCTGGTTGAGGTTGGCGAGAGTCGGCGCGGTATCCAGCACCTCCACCTTGACCCCGGCACGGCGCAGCTGATCCAGGGTCGGGGCCGGGCCCATCTCGTCGCTGCCCACCAGTCGGGTGGGGGAGAGGCTCAGGATCCCTTCGGCGGCCAGCGCCCGGTGATAGCCCACCTTGGGCAACCCTTTTGGCAAGGGGCTGCTGACATCGGTGGCGATCAGGCTCGATTCACCGCCAAGGGCCAGAATGAGTTCTGTAGTGGCTGGGCCGATACTGACGATACGCTCTTTCTGTCCGTCGGCGGCAACGGCAGAGAAGGGAGAGAGTGAACTGCAGAGCAGGGTGATGGCGAGGGCAAGACGACGGCCCATGCTAACCTCCGAAGGGGTGAATGAAACGGGTGTGCCGCCGAGAATATCAAGGCTTTGGAAAAAATGCACTGATAATGATAGCAATTATCAATTGCATTGATTCCAGTGCTTTATTAGAGTAGCCGCCATGATAAACAGCGGGACGACCAGGTCCCGCAGAGGGAGAAAACATGAGCATTGCACAACGCATTCACGCGCTGCTGGAGCAGGATCCCGGCGCTCATCCGTCCACCCTGGCGGCCCAGCTTGCCATCAGCGAATGGGAGGTGGTTCGCCATCTGCCCGCCGAGCTGGTGACCCTGCTACCCGCCGATCGCGCACAAGGTCTGCTGGAAGATCTGGCCGACTGGGGCCCGGTGACCACCATCGTCGAATCAGAAGGTTCCATTTTCGAGGTAAAAGCCCCCTTCCCGAAAGGCAAGGACGCACGCGGCTACTACAACCTGATGGGCCGCGACGGTGAGCTGCATGGTCACCTCAAGCTCGACAACGTGGCGGGGATTGCGCTGGTCAGCAAGCTGTTCATGGGCAAGGAGGGGCACTCCTTCCAGTTCTTCGGTCACTCCGGCCGCTGCATTTTCAAGGTCTATCTGGGTCGCGACGAGAAACGCCAGCTGCTGGCCGATCAGGTCACCCGTTTCATGGCGCTGCGCCACAACTCTCAAGAGGAAGTCAAAGCATGAGTGAACGTCAGGAGCGTCTGCAGAACCGCCTGCAACCGGAGATCCGCGAGTTTCGCGACAGCTGCCGCACCCTGCAGCTCGCCACCGTCGATGGCGAAGGCAATCCCAACGCCAGCTATGCCCCGTTCGTGCTGCAGGAAGATGGCTACTATGTGCTGATCTCCGAGATCGCCCGCCACGCCCGCAACCTGCAACAGGTGCCGCGGGTATCCCTGATGCTGATCGAGGATGAGAGCGGTGCCCGTGAGCTGTTTGCCCGCAAGCGCTTGACCTTCGATGCGGTGGCTGAAGTCGTTGCCCGTGACGACGCCCGCTGGAGCAAGGCTGTGGCGGCACTGGAAGCTCGTTTTGGCGAGATCATCAAGGGTCTCTCCAACCTCAAGGATTTCAAACTGTTCCGCCTCAAGCCGGAGCAGGGGCTGTTCGTCAAGGGCTTCGGCCAGGCGTTCGCGGTCTCCGGTGACGAACTGGTGGATTTCGTCCATCTGGTGGAAGGGCACAAGCGCATCGACACCGGTGCCGAGCTCACCAGCCCGGCCGATGCGCCGGTCTGACGATCCCTGTCGATCACGACAGCCGTCATAACAAAACGGGCAGCCAATTGGCTGCCCGTTTTTATTGCGTTATCTCATCCGGCCTGTTCAATCCTGCCAGCTGGCCTTGTTGGGAAAAGCGCGACGATCGGCGTCGGTGGCCGTTTCGTTGCACTCCCCCCGTACCTTCCAGGAGGTCTGGCTTAGCACTATGTAGCCCTGGCGGCAATACTGCTTGGTCGCCAGGGTCTCGGTCAGCAGGTTCTCCTGCAACGCCTCCCGCTGTTCCAGCAGCCGCTGGCTCTGGGCCGCCGAGAGGCCGCGCGGCAAGGTTTCGTTGGGCGCGGCTTCAAAGGTGAAGCGCTTGCTTCCCTCCTCGTTGATGTGGGTCAGAAACAGGGGTTCCGGCCCGTCATACTTCTGTCCGGGCAAGCTGGAGCAGGCCGACAGCAGGGGAACAATCAACAACAGGGTGGCAGACAACAGGCGCACGACAGACTCCAGTGAGAAACGAGGCGAGGCTCGCAGATTAGCACGGCTGCAGGGCGGGTGTTACTGCCAGCAGCTCGTCGGTGGTGAGCAGGGTCACACTGCGCCCCTCCGGCAGACTGAGGTGGCGCCACATCCAGTGATGGTGCTCGGTGATCTGGGCTGCGCTCAGGTGGGGGCGATCGGCGGTGGTGTGACCATCGCTCAACACCAGCACCTCGTGCCCATGGGAGGCGGCACTGCGCACCGTGGTATCGACGCAAAAATCGGTGGCGCAGCCACAGAGGATCAGTCGATCGACCGGCTGCTCGGCCAGCAGGAAGGCGAGCTCGGTATCGAGAAAGCTGTCACAGGCTGTCTTGCGCACTCGGCTCTCTCCCTTGGCCGGTTGCAGCGCACTGTGCAACTGCCAACCCGGGGTGCCCGGTTCCAGTTCGGTACCGGGGGGCGAGTCATGCTGGATATAGATAACCCGTCCCTGTTGCTGCCTGACATGGGCCGCAGCCCGGTTGATATTGGCCAGCACCTGCTCCTGGCGGTAACGGGGCTCGTTGAACAAGCCTTGCTGCACATCGATGATCAGTAACACATCCATATTTTACCCGCCGTTTCCTGGAAGATTAGGGTTGCAGCCACTGGCTGCAGTCACGACTGCGGGATTGATGCAGCGCGCCCATATCTTGCTTCATCTCGTCACTGTTTTGCCAGCGCTTAGGCAGCGGCATGATGGTTACCTGCACATCGGCTGCGGGATCTGCAACAGAGGTCTCATCTGTACGGGGCACGACCAGCGCTACCTTGAGGGCAGGATTGCGGCTGGCGATGCGACTGGCGAGCCCAAGCCCCCCCTCGACGTGGAAATTGCCGGCGATATGCATGATCTGCTGGCCCGGGTGCTTGGCGAGATAATCTACCATGCTCTCGGCCATTGTGTCATCCCAGCTGGTTTGGGCGGCGAAGCGGCGGGCGTTGCTGTCGGCATCGCCGTGGTGCATGGAGGCCATAAATTTCAGGCGATAGGGATCATCCCCCAGCGTCAGTTGGCGGGCCAGCTGGCTGCGGCGCGACGCGGGCAGTTTGTCTAGCCACTCAGCCCCCTCCTGACCGACACAGCTCACCAGCGGCTTGGGGGCGTTGGCGGCGATCACCGGCATCTGGTGCGCTTTAGCAAACTCTACCAGCGGGCGGTAGTCGCTCGGATAGTTGGGCCAGGCGTTGCCTTCGCGGATCAAGGCCGCTTCACCAATCTGGTTCGCCAGATAGGCATCCAGCGTCTTCTGATCGGCGCGGCTGAACTGCTCCATGGAGAGGGCCAATGGCCGACCGTGCTGCTGACCTGCGGTGTAGAGCCCGCTCAGCAGGCGCGATTGCAACAGATGCACGGCGGGATGGCTGTGCAGCTCACCCACCAGAATGATGTCGGCGTCGGCAATGCGCGCGATTGCTTGCTCCAGCGTCAGGTCTGCTTCTCTTTCGCCGCTTAGCTGGTAGTCATAGAGCGTCTGCAACTGTGATGACTGGGTCGGTTGGGTGGGGGTGGCACAGGCTGCCAGTAGCAGCGGCAGGGCGAGCAGGGGAAGTCGTCTAATCATGGGATCTCACGGCTGATATGTCCGGATGCCGGTGCATCTCGGGGGACTAATAGAGAATAAGGGCAACACAGGGCGACAGTGTAAAACCAATTTGGTTCAAAACAAATGAGAATGATTTCGTTTCTTGTTGATCTTTGTCGAGAGCCGGGTAATATGCGGCCTGTTTGATAACAGTTCTCAATAAGGATTCGCTGTGACCCATCATAACGCACTCTCTCTGGTTGCCCTCGCCGTGGCGGCCGGTCTTTCCTCCCAGGTCTTTGCTGCCACCCAGAAGGCGGATGAAGTCGTGGTCGTCAGCGGCTCACGGATGGAGCAAAAACTGGAAGATGTCTCCGGCCCCATCTCGGTGATCACCGCCAAGCAGATTGAAGAGCAGGTCGTCACCAACGTCGCCGACCTGTTCCGCTACGAACCCGGTGTGACTGTGCTCGGCGGTCAGGGTGATGCGCAGACCTTTATCATCCGCGGCATGGGTGAAAACCGGGTCAAGGTAGTGCGCGACGGTGTGCGCCAGAACGATGCTTACAGCAAGGGCGGGGTTGGCCAGAGCTACTTCGATACCGACATGATCAAGCAGGTAGAAGTGGCCAAGGGGCCGGCGTCTGCCGCCTACGGCTCCGATGCGCTGGGTGGCGTGATTGCCATCACCACCAAGGATGCCAGCGACTTCCTCAAGGGCAAGGATAGCTATCTGGATGTGACCAGCGGTTACGCCTCCAGCAGCCACCAGAAGATGGCGGGCTTTACCGGCGCCTTGCGCACCGGCGAAGTGGAGAACCTGCTGCGCTACACCTGGCGCGATGGCGGTGTGACCCAGAATTTCGACTCCACCAAGAACGACTTCGATATCGGTACCCACGCCCTGCTGCTCAAGAGCAAGTGGAACCTCTCCGATGAGCAGTTCCTCAAGCTGACCGTTGACTACCTGACCGATGGCGAGGAACCGGATGCGGTCAAGCTCAACAAGGTTGGTAGCCGGACGGCGCAGGTCTTTGATCAGCCCATTACCGACAAGCAGACTGATAACCTCTCTGTGGTGCTGGATCACGGCATCGCGTTGAATCAAGGCTGGGCCGACCGGATGGATAGCAAGGTCTACTTTGCCCGGACCAAGCAGACGCTGGATCAGTACGCCTCATCCAAATATCCGGTTAACCCGCGTAACCGCTATGTGTTCAAAAATTCGCTGGATCACAACGTGTTCGATCAGAAGAACATCGGCGCCCAGTTGCAGTTCCACAAGGCGGTCGCCAACCATCGTCTGGCCTGGGGTGCTGAGTACGAACATACCGACAACGAACGTACCCGTTACAAGGGGCCTACGACTCCCAGTGATTTTGTCGGCTACAACGAGCTGAGCTTCCCGGCGACCACTAGCGAGCGCAGCGCCCTGTGGGCCTTTGACGAGATCAAGTTTGGCGAGCGCTGGGTGCTGACCCCGGGTGCCCGTTATGATTACTATCGGATGACTCCGGACAACGACCCTGCTTACACAGGCGACAAGCTGCACAAGTTATCGGAAGGGGAGCTGTCACCCAAGCTGGGTCTGGTGTTTAAGGCCCATGAGGCGGCCAACCTGTTCGCCCAGTACAGCCACGGCTTCAAGACCCCCATGTATGACAGCGCCTTCTCCACCCTGAACCATCAGGCTTACAACTATCGTATCGAGCCCAACCCTAACCTCAACCCGGAGAGCAGCGACGGCATCGATCTTGGTGTACGTGGCAGCCACAATGGCTTCAGCTATGAAGTGGCCAGCTTCTACAACAAGTTTGACGATTTCATCAGCTTCGTTGCTGTTGGTAAGGAAGGAGGCACCTCTGTTTATCAATATCAAAATTTGAGTAAGGTTACGACTAAAGGGATCGAGGCCAAGGCGGATTACTGGTTCAATGACATTGTCAATATTTGGGGGAACTTGGCATATATCGATGGTAAAGATGGTAACGGTAATTATATCAATGAATTAAGCCCATTGAGTGGCAGTGTCGGTGTCCGTCTGGAGCAAGAAAAATGGAACTTCAATACAGCACTGCGCTTTGCCGACGACATGGGCAAGGTCGGCAAGGATGCGAACGGCAAGGAGTATGAGAAGGCGGCCGGTTGGGGAGTGGTGGATATGTATGCCCAGTTCAACCCGATGACTGATCTGCAGCTTAATGTCGGGGTCTTCAACCTGTTTGACAAGGAGTACACCAGCTACGAGCGCATCGCCGGTCGTGCCGAGGGCTCCGATAACAGCATGATGACCGAACCGGGCCGCAACCTGAGTGCACGGGTCAAATACGTATTCTAAAAAGACAATACACGCAGTGATCGAGGGCTGTTGCCCGCACCGGATCCCCGCCCTGACAGGCGGGGATTTTTTATACATGTAGCCAGGCGTGAGGTGACCCGCTCACGCCATGTTATTCGTTGGCTTCGCCTTTTCTTTGTGTTGGCGAGATATTATGCTATTTGATTCATTGTTAATGATATTTAGTAATTCTTTACAATGGGTGCGACTCGCCTTTGACTTCGACATCGAACTATTTTCTCCACACCGCCGATGCACTTGAGCTGATTACCCGCTTCAATGAGGCCCCTGACGAGCAGACCATAGTGACTCTGTTGCGAACTCTGAGCCAGCAGATGGGATTTGACCACTTCCGGCTGGGATTCATCTTTCCCAGTTCAATTCAGCGTCCTGATGTGAGGATTTTCAACGGCTGTCCTGCCGAGTGGGTGCAGGCCTATGACAAACAGCGTTTCTTTGCGGTAGATCCCGTTGTGCGCAAAGGAATGAAGCAGAGCACCCCCATCCTCTGGGCCAACCTGATCACCGAGTGTTGCGATCTGCAGGACATCGCTGGGTTGGAAGTGATGCTGCAGGCACAAAAGATGGGGCTGCGTGACGGGATCACGATTCCCTGGCACGGGGCGAATGGCCATGTTGGCTTGCTGTCATTGATCACTCGTACGCCACGAACCGAACATCAGTGGTTGACGGCTATTCCCTTTTTAAGCTGGCTGGCGGTGCATGTCTTCGAGGCGGTGGCCCGTGTTTGTCTTGCCGTGAAGCTTTCTCAGGAAGATCTGACGCTACGGGAGCTGGAGGTATGCCAATGGGCCGCCGAAGGCAAGCAAGTGAGCGATATTGCCCAGATCCTGGGGATCAAGCCCAGAACCGTCACTTTCCATCTTGAGCGGATCGCAGAGAAGCTGGGGGCAAGCAGCAAAAATCAGGCGATATCCTGGGCACTGATGCAGGGGATTGTCAGGCTGAACATTGACACGGCACAAATCGAAAATGTGGATGATAACAGTGCATGATGCTGTCTAACGCAAAAGCTTGCTCATTACGTAGATGAAATTACTGAAAAGGTCAGTTTTGCCAGTGAGTGTGATGACATTGCGCAACTTATTGCACCCATGTGCGTTGGGCGAGAACTGGCGGAAGGTAATTCTTTGATAAATAAGAAATAAAAAAATGGCATGGTCGCTGCTAAAGGTTGGTCGAGTGCTATCTCGTTTAACCAATCTATTTAGGAGCATACACATGCCAACTCCATGTTATATCAGCATCGAAGGTAAAACCCAGGGCAATATCACCGCCGGTGCCTTCACCTCTGACTCCGTCGGCAACATCTTCGTACAAGGCCACGAAGACGAGATGCTGGTACAAGAGTTCCAGCACGTTGTCACCGTCCCGACCGACCCGCAATCTGGTCAGCCGGCTGGTCAGCGTGTCCACAAGCCGTTCA
>FWPV01000771.1_pt1 | contig 96537 bp, 90 predicted proteins | sample 2228371 | NCBI WGS metagenome assembly FWPV01 (sample SAMEA103939776, study PRJEB20133) | metagenome
AACGGTCCAAGCCGGAGGTCTCTCAACTACTATGTAGAACACGTCCAGTCCTCCACCGAAGGTGGAGGTTTATTTACTTCATAAGAAAACCCGGCAGGATCGCTCCGGCCGGGTTACTGATTGCATGGCAGCGCTGGCGCTTAGCTATCCAAGAAGCTTCGCAGCTTGCGCGAACGGCTCGGGTGCTTCAGCTTGCGCAGCGCCTTGGCTTCGATCTGGCGGATACGTTCGCGGGTGACCGAGAACTGCTGGCCGACCTCTTCGAGCGTGTGGTCGGTGTTCATGCCGATGCCGAAGCGCATGCGCAGCACGCGTTCCTCGCGCGGGGTGAGCGAGGCGAGAACGCGGGTCGTGGTTTCGCGCAGGTTCGCCTGGATGGCCGCGTCGATCGGCAGCAGCGCGTTCTTATCCTCGATGAAGTCGCCGAGATGGCTATCCTCTTCGTCGCCCACCGGGGTTTCGAGCGAGATCGGCTCCTTGGCGATCTTCAGGACCTTGCGCACTTTTTCGAGCGGCATGGCGAGCTTTTCGGCCAGTTCTTCCGGCGTCGGCTCGCGGCCGATCTCGTGCAGCATCTGGCGCGAGGTGCGGACAATCTTGTTGATCGTCTCGATCATGTGCACCGGAATACGGATCGTGCGCGCCTGGTCGGCGATCGAGCGGGTGATCGCCTGACGAATCCACCAGGTGGCATAGGTCGAGAACTTGTAGCCGCGACGATACTCGAACTTGTCGACCGCCTTCATCAGGCCGATATTGCCTTCCTGGATGAGGTCGAGGAATTGCAGGCCACGGTTCGTGTACTTCTTGGCGATCGAGATGACGAGACGCAGGTTGGCCTCGACCATTTCCTTCTTGGCGATGCGGGCTTCGCGCTCACCCTTCTGCACCATGTGCACGATGCGACGGAACTCGGTGACCGAAATACCGGTCTCGGTTGCCAGGTTCTGGATCTCACCGCGGATCTCGCGGATCGTCTGGTTTTCCTCGCGGGCAAAATCCTTCCAGCCGCGGGCCGACAGGTTGCCGATCGACTTCATCCAGTTCGGGTCGAGTTCGGCGCCCTGGTACTGCTCCAGGAACGAGTCGCGCTTGACGCCATAGGATTCGGCCAGACGCAGCAGGCGACCCTCGTTCTGCACGAGACGCTTGTTGATGTCGTAGAGCTGCTCGACGAGGCTGTCGATGCGGTTCTGGTTGAGCGACAGCGACTTGACCGCTGTGATCAGCTGGTCCTTGAGTTCCTTGTAGCGGCGCTCCTGGCCGGACGACAGCGTGCCGGCGCAGGCAAGGCGGGCTTCCACCTGCTGGTCCTGCAGCTTGCGCAGCTTCTTATAGGTGTCGGCGATCGTGTCGAGGGTCTCCATGACCTGCGGACGCAGTTCCGCTTCCATCGCCGCGAGCGACAGGTTCGATTCGTCCTCGTCCTCTTCCTCTTCTTCCGGAATCGGCGCATCGCCGCCGACCGCGGTGATGTCGTCATCGTCGCTCGACGCCGCAGACGGACGGCCACGCCGGCTGGCGCGTTCCTTTTCCTTCTCTTCGGCAGCCTTGCGGTCGGCCTCGATCTTTTCCGGGCTCTGGAACTGCGGCGCAGCCTTGGCCTCGGGACCGGAATAGGTGGTTTCGAGATCGATGATCTCGCGCAGCAGCGTCGTGCCTTCGTTGAGTTCGTCGCGCCAGATGATCAGCGCCTGGAAGGTCAGCGGGCTCTCACAGAGACCCGAGATCATCGTCTCGCGGCCGGCCTCAATGCGCTTGGCAATCGCGATTTCGCCTTCGCGGGAGAGAAGTTCGACCGAACCCATTTCGCGCAAATACATGCGCACCGGGTCGTCCGTGCGGTCGGTCGGTTCCTTCTTCTTGGCGGTCGCCAGCTGCGTGCCCTGGGAGGGCGCGAGCTCGCCGCCCTCGCTGTCGCCGTCGCTGTCATCGTCGCCATCTTCGGAAGCCGAAGCTTCTTCCGCGTCCTCGTCCTCGATGACGTTGATGCCCATGTCGGACAGCATGGCCATGGTGTCTTCGATCTGCTCGGAGGTGACTTCCTCCGACGGCAGGACCGAATTCAGCTCATCCATGGTGACATAGCCGCGCTTCTTGGCGGCCTTGATCATCTTTTTGACCGCGTCATCCGAAAGGTCGAGAAGCGGACCGTCGGTAGCGCCGTCGCGTTCGCTGTCTGCTTCTTCGTTTTCTTTGACTTTGGATGCCATCTATTTCGTCGCTTTCCTGACGTGTGATCTTGTCCGCACGATGCACAGCGGAGAGCGGCCCAAAGGCCCCTGCCCGCTACGATTTCTGTCAATGACCTAACGGAATGGTGCTTAATTCCCGATTAACTAAGGATCGCATCGCCGCCGCGCGAAGCCCTCGTTCTTCCGAATGACCGGTCATGGTAATAGAGATTCGCCTGGACCCACTTCACCCTTGTGTGCCTGTACTGGTGATTCCCACAATTTTCCCTGGCGTCAAGCTTTTCCGGCACGATTGCCCGGGAAAACGGGAAAATTCTTAACGCAGACGCCTGTGTTCACCGCTGACGGTGGATGTAGGTTCGAATGCGCGGGAAACAAGGGGTAAGGCGATGGCCGGGCAGCCGCACACCCGATCGTGGACGACAGGAGGAGCCGGTGACCGCCGCCCTTCAGCCCTTGCGACCATTCAGGAACCAGACCCGCATCGAGCCCTTGCCCTTGACCTCGATTTCGCCGCGCAACTCGAAGTTGAAACTGTCCTCGAGCAAGACCTTTATCTGGTCCCCGACCTGGATGCGGCCGGCCACGCCATGGGATTCCATGCGCGCCGCCGTGTTCACAGTGTCGCCCCAGACGTCATAGAGCAGCTTGTTGAAGCCGATGACCCCGGCGACCACCGGACCGGTCTCGAGGCCAATGCGAACGTCGACCCTCTCGCCGTAGTCGGCCGAGATCTGGCGACAGCAGGCGAGAATATCAAGGGCAAGCAGCGCCACGCGCTCGGCATGATCGGCCCGCGGCTCGGGAAGGCCGCCGGCGACCATATAAGCGTCGCCGATCGTCTTGATGGTTTCCAGCCCGTGGCTGGCCGCAAGGTTATCGAAGTTGCGGAAGACGCGGCCGAGGAAGGCAACGAGTTCCCGCGGCGGCCATTTCGCCGCGCGTGGGGTGAAATCAACGATATCGGCAAACAGGATGGTCGCCTGTTCGACATGATCGGCGATCATCGCCGTCTCCCGATGCTTGAGGCGCAGCGCGATCGCCCGCGGCAGGATGTTTTCCAGCAGGCGCGTGGAGAAGCGGTACTCCTTCTCCAGCGCCACCTCCGCATGGCTCGCCTCCTGGAAGGCGAAGTAGACGGTTGTGAAGATCAGCAGGAAGACAAGCGGCACCGTCAGGAGAAAGATGACGTCGAGGAGATCCGGACGAACGGCAGAAAGCGCCGGCGAGCGGAAAAAGACGGACGCCGACAGAAAGCCGGCAAGGGCCAGGACGGTGGCCAGCGCCGAGAGATAGACCCGTTGGGCCCCGAAAATCAGCATGGCCGCCGCAGCCCCGGCGAGAAAATAAAGGGGCAGTCCGGAGTCCCGGCCGAAGAGAAAGCAATAGAGAACGGCGAAGGCGAGCCAGCTGAAGGTGAAAGAGTGTACAGCCGCCGACGGCCCAAAGCGGTGAAAATAGGGGGTCGAGGCATAAACCACGATCTGAGGCGACAGGGCCACGATCGCCAGCCACAGCCCGCTGCGGTCATAAAGCGCGTAAAGCAGGATGTAGGGCACGGTCATGGCGGCGCAGAGCAACGCGACGACATTGGTCGCGGCCAGACGCCGGCGCACATGCGACGGATAGCCCGCCGTACCGCAGCCGGCGATCAGGCGCGACATCGAAAGGCCACCCAACCAGGCAGCGCAGCGTGTCCGCTCTTTCGGCATTTCCAGTTCTTGCGTCGACACGACCTGTTCCGCTCGGATTCTTGCCCTGCTGAATGGAACATTCACGGCCCGACGGCAACCGTTTAAAAACGAAACGCGTCAGGAATTGTGACCTGTGGCCGCACCCTTGACACGCCCGGACATGACACCGAAGCCGTCGATGATCGCCTCCTGGTTTTCCATCCGGGTGATCTCCAGCTGCACCTGATGCAGCGCCTGGATGACCTGGTCGATCCGCTCGGCATCCTCGTCTTCCGTCGCCTCGGCCACTTCCCGTTCCAGCTCGATCCGCTGGCGTCGCAGCGCCTTGCTGCGCTTGTGCAAGGACAGGGCCTGACGATAGCCTTCGCCGGCGTCTTCGGGCGCCGCGATCTCGGTCGCCGTCCACAGCCGGGCATTGCGGATCTGCTGGTCGAGCGCCTTGATCAGCGATCCATGCCCCTGCTCCTCGAGCCGCGCCATCAGGGTCTCCCGGGTCAGCTGGGCGCCGGCGCCGGCCGCGATCGTCAGCAGCGAGGACCAGAGCTTCTGGAGCTCGCGGTTCTCATAGTCGATCGAGGCGATCTCGTCGTATTCGTCCTGCAGCAGCTGCGGATGATTGACGATCGTGAGTGCAAGCACGCTCTCGCGCAGCGCCGGCTGTTCGTGATGCCCCTTGACGAGGCCCGACCGTGCCAGCCGATCGGAGATCGCACCGCCGCCGCCCGCCGAGGGACCCGGCTGGCGCCCGCCGCCAAATCGACCCGCACCGGCCGCCCCGCCCCGACCGCCGCCGGAACGGTTGCCCGCGTCGAAACCGCCGCGCCGATCTCCGCGATTGCCGGCAGCCGGCTGGAAGAAGGCGTTCAGACGGTCGCGCACGTCCTGCTGATAGTGCCGGCGGACGTTCTCGTCGGCGATCACCTGGACCACCTGCTTCATGCGCGCCTCGAGTTCGGCGCGTTTTTCCGGCGTGTCGAACTGCCCTCCCGAGGCTTCGCGGATCCACAGCATCTCCGCCAGCGGCCGGGCCTCGGACAGGACCTTGTCGAACGGCGCGCGTCCGTCCTGCTTGACCAGATCGTCCGGGTCCTTGCCGTCCGGCAGCAGCGCGAAACGCACGGACCGACCCGGCTTCAAATGCGGCAGCGCCAGATCGACGGCCCTGAAGGCTGCCCTCTGTCCGGCGCCGTCGCCATCGAAGCAGAGCACCGGCACCGGCGTCATCTTCCACATGAGGTCAAGCTGGTTCTCGGTGAGCGCCGTCCCAAGCGGCGCGACCGCATTCTCGACGCCGGCCTGATGAAGGGCGATGACGTCCATATAGCCCTCGACCGCAATGATCGTGTCAGCGCCGTCCGCCCCCTGCAACGCCCGGCGGGCGCGCGAGAAGTTGAACAGCACATTGCCCTTGTGGAAGAGCTCGGTCTCCGGCGAGTTCATGTATTTCGCCATGGCATCCGGCGCCATGGCGCGGCCGCCAAAGGCGATCACCTTGTCGCGCGACGACAGGATCGGAAACATGATGCGATCGCGGAAATAGTCGTAGGAAACCGGAATGTCCGGGCCGTGGCGCACGAGCCCGCAGGCCTCGATCTGCTCCTTCGGCACGCCCTTCCCGGCCAGATATTCCTTCAGCGCGTTCCGGCTTTCGGGCGCATAGCCGAGCCGGAAGGTTTCGATGGTCCGCCCGGACAGCCCGCGTTCGCGCAGATAGGCACGGGCCCTCGCACCACTCGCCGTCTGCAACTGGTCCTGGAAGAACTGGGTCGCCATTTCCATGACGTCCTGAAGCGTCGTGCGCTCCTTTTCCCGGCGCTCGGCCTGCGGATCGGCCTTGGGCATGGCAATGCCCGCCATGTCGGCGATCTGCTGCACGGCCTCGGGGAAACTCAAGCCCTCGAGATCCGTCAGGAAACGGAAATGGTCGCCCGACACGCCGCAGCCGAAACAGTGATAGCGGCCCTTGCGGTCCTCGCAGTGGAAGCTCGGGCTCTTCTCGCCGTGAAACGGGCAACAGGCCCAGTAGTCGCCGCGCGAGACATTGGTCTTTCGGCGATCCCATGACACGCGCCGGCCGACGACCGCGGAAATCGGCACGCGGTCGCGGATCTCGTCGAGAAAGTCGTTGGAAAAGCGCATGTCTGCCTCGTGGTGTTCCCTCATATAGGCCGGCGTTGACGCGGGCGCCAAGGGTTTCGCGGATTGCACCCGCTATTCACAGCCTTGACGGAAATGACAACTGTATATACACTTCATGTTCTTATTATGCGCCCGATAAGCTGTCGGCCCATGAGAACAGCCAATGGAACCCGAGTTCGATCCACTCTTTGCGGCCTTCGAATGGGACGAACAGAAACGGCGCATAAACCTGATGAAGCATCAGATCGACTTCCCCCGTTCGGCCGCAGCACTCCAGAGACCGCACCTAAAGATCACATCCAACTGAAACGGAGAGGCCCGCACACTGGCGATTTGCCCCGACACGCAGAAGATCATCGCGGTTGCTTACACGATGAGAGGCGATGCTTGCAGGATCATCTCAGCCAGAGCGGCGCGGAAAAATGAGCAAAGAGCATATCGTCAGATATTCGGCTGAAGACATACAGAAGCTCGTCGCCGAGCGTCGTGACAAAACGGACTGGGCCCGCGTCGACGCGCTGACCGACGCGGAGATCGAGCGCGCCATGCGCGACGATCCCGACTGGCGGGACTTCATCGACATCGACTGGTCGAAGGCCGAGAACGTCGTTCCCCAGAAGAAGAAAGCGATCTCGATCCGGCTGGACGAGGATATCGTGGATTTCTTCCAGGCCAGCGGCAAGGGCTATCAGACCCGCATCAACGCCGTGCTGCGCCACTTCGTCTCCGAGCAGAAGCGTTCAAAGGGCTGAAACGCAAAACTCCGCCCGAAGGCGGAGTTCCAATTGTCGCATTCGTCAAGAGCTCTTACTTCAAGAGGTCCTTGACCACGCCGGACGCCTTGGCAAAATCGATCTGCCCCGGATAGCGCTCCTTGAGCGCATTCATGCACTTGCCCATGTCGCGAAGCCCCTGCGCACCGGTCTCGGTGATGACCGAAGCGCACAGCTCGCGCACCTTTTCCTCCGAGAGCTGCTCCGGCATGAAGCTCTTGATGATGCAGATTTCCTCGCGCTCCTGCTCGGCAAGTTCGGGGCGACCGTTATCGGCATAGATCTTCGCCGATTCGTCGCGCTGCTTGATCATCTTCATCAGGATCTGCATGATCTCGTCGTCGGTCACCGGATCCTTGCCGACACCGCGATTGGCGATGTCACGATCCTTGATCGCCGTCTGGATCAGCCGCACGGTCGACGTGCGGCGCACATCCTTCGCCTTCAGCGATTCCTTCATAACGTCGGTAAGCCTGTCGCGCATCATCTCTTCATCTCCACGGAAAAGCCGGTTCGCGGACGTCGCGAATTGTGGCTTTTCCTTGTCATTTTGGCCGAACTCTTAACCAGACCTGCAGGCCCACGCAAATCAATTAGGCAACCCATTGAAATACATGGGGCTAAATTCCACGCTTTCCACAGCAACGAATTGACCTTGGGGATCGATCCGTCTATTTTCCGGCACCTGCACGAAAATTGAAATCAGGGGAAAAGCGCGCGGTTTCGCGCGACCTTGATCTGCGATCATAAATGGCGCGTGGGCTCCGGTTCTTCAAGGGATCGGGCGGTCCCCGGCCGGACAAGGAACGAACATGACCTCGACAGCCCCATGGACCACCCGCAAGCCGACCGCGCTTCTCGTTCTCGCCGACGGTACAGTGATTGAAGGCCATGGGATCGGCGCCACCGGCAAGGTGCAGGCGGAAGTCTGCTTCAACACCGCCCTGACCGGCTACGAGGAAATCCTGACCGACCCATCCTATCTCGGCCAGATCGTCACCTTCACCTTCCCCCATATCGGCAATGTCGGCACCAATGACGAAGACATCGAAGACCTGACGCCGGCTGCCCGCCACGGCGCGGTCGGCGTGATCTTCAAGGCCGACATCACCGATCCGTCCAACTACCGCGCCGCCCAGCATCTCGACGCCTGGCTGAAGGCCCGCGGCATCATCGGTCTCTGCGGCGTCGACACCCGCGCGCTCACCGCCTGGATCCGCGAGCATGGCGCCCCGAACGCCGTCATCGCCCATGACCCGAACGGCGTGTTCGACATCGAGGCGCTGAAGGCCGAAGCCAAGGCCTGGAGCGGGCTGGTCGGCCTCGATCTCGCCAAGGTCGCAAGCTCCGGCCAGTCTTCCGTTTGGGACGAAAAGCCCTGGGTCTGGAACCAGGGTTACTCCACCCTTGGCCCGGCCGATGCGAAGTATCATGTGGTCTGCGTCGACTTCGGCGTGAAGCGCAATATCCTGCGGCTGTTTGCCGGCCTCGACTGCAAGGTCACCGTGGTTCCGGCAACGACGAGCGCGGAAGACATCCTGGCCCTCAATCCGGACGGCGTCTTCCTGTCGAACGGCCCGGGCGACCCGGCTGCGACCGGCGCTTATGCCGTTCCGGTGATCCAGACCCTGATCAAGTCGCAAAAGCCGCTGTTCGGCATCTGCCTCGGCCACCAGATGCTGGGCCTCGCGCTCGGCGCCACGACCGAGAAGATGCACCAGGGGCATCACGGCGCCAACCATCCGGTCAAGGACTTCACCACCGGCAAGGTCGAGATCGTGTCGATGAACCACGGTTTCGCGGTCGATTCGAAGTCGCTCCCCGAAGGCGTAGAGGAGACTCACGTTTCCCTGTTCGACGGGACCAATTGCGGCCTGCGGCTCGCCGGCAAGCCGGTCTTCTCGGTGCAGCACCATCCGGAAGCATCGCCGGGCCCGCAGGACAGCCACTACCTCTTCCGCCGCTTCATCAACCTGGTGCGCGAGACGAAGGGTGAGCCGGCGCTCGCAGAGCGCTGATCCCGATTGCAGATTTGAACTTCGACAAGCGGCCCGGTCAGACCCGGGCCGTTTTCATTTCGAAACGGACTTTCTGGAAGAAGCGGGCACACAGCAGCACCGACGCGCTGAACAGGCCGATCAGGAAGCCGATCCAGATACCGATGCCGCCGAAGCCGAACGGAAAGGCCATCGCCCAGGCCAGGAAGAACCCGATCGGCCAGTAGGAGATCAGTGCCATCACCATCGGAATGCGCGCATCCTTGAGCCCGCGAAGCAGGCCGCTGGCAATGGCCTGCAAACCGTCGACAAGCTGGAAAATACCGGCAATGACCACGAGCGGCGCGGCGAAATCGAGAACTGCCGCGGCCTCCGGCGTGCCTGCATTGATGAAGGCGCTGCTGAGCGTGCGCGGCATCAGATAAAACAGAATGCCGCCGGCAATGGCGATCGCGCTCGCAATGGCAAGCACGGAATAGGCCGCCCGCATCAGGTCCGCATAATCGCCGCGGCCATGCGCGACGCCCACCCTGACGGTCGCCGCCTGCGACAGGCCAAGCGGGATCATGAAGGCGATCGAGGCGAGCTGCAGCGCGATACCGTGGGCGGCAAGCTCGATCGTGCCGATCTTGCCCATCATCAGCGATGCGGCGGTAAACAGGCTGACCTCGGCAAGCACCGTGATCCCGATCGGCAGGCCGAGATGGATCACTTCCCAGAGTGCATGCCAGTCCGGCCGCCAGAAGCGCACGAAGAGCGCGTAACGACGGGTCTCGGGCCGTGTCTGGATATAGGCGACCATGAACAGGAAGCTCGCCGTCTGGACGATCACCGCCACAATGGCCGCGCCGATCATGCCAAGCTTCGGCAGGCCGAAATGGCCAAGCACGAGCGCGTAGGCGAGCACGGCGTTCATCAAGAGCACGGCCAGCGTGACATAGAGAATGATGCCAGCGCGGCCGATCGCGCTCACCAGCGCGCGCAGCACCGCAAACAGCAGCGCCGGCAGAAGGCCGAACTGCACGATCATCACGTAATTGGCCGCCAGCGCCGCCACCTCGGGCTTCTGCCCGAGCAGGAGCAGAATGGACTCGGCGTTGAAAAACAGCGGCGCAGTCAGAGCCGTATAGCCGATGGAGACCCACATGCCCATGCGGATGGAGCGGCGCACCGAAACGACGTCGCCACGGCCATAGGCCTGCGCCACCATCGGCACGACGGCGATCGAGAAACCCGAGCCGAAGATGAAGATCGTGAAGAAGAACTGACCGGAAAGCACCATGGCGGCGAGCGACTGGGCGCCAAGCTGGCCGACGATGACCACATCCGTCGTGTGAATGCCGAGCTGCGCCAGCTGGGCACCGATCAGCGGGATGCCGAGCGCCAGCGTCGCGCGTATGTGCGAGGCCCAGCTGCTGGCCGCCTTCCCGGTTGCTGCAAATGCAAGATGGCTAGACATGACAATATCCAAGACGAAAAAAGCCGCTTCCAGAGGAACTGGCGAGCGGCGGGTGGCTATTCGATAAAAGAAACCCGCTGAGGTAGCAAGCCGCAGCGGGATGATGCAGAAAATATCGTCGATCGATCACAAAGGCTTATGGAAGCGGAACAAAGCCTCAGATCGAGCCGGAAAACGTGTCGCAAGCCGACACCTTGCCGCTGTCATAGCCGCGCTTGAACCATTTGGCCCGCTGCGCGGAGGTGCCGTGGTTGAAGCTGTCAGGAACGACATAGCCCTGGCTACGCTTCTGGAGCGTATCGTCGCCGATCTGGTGGGCGGCGTTGAGGGCCTCGTCCAGGTCACCGGCCTCGAGCAGCCCCTTCTGGTCCGTATAGCTCGCCCAGATCCCCGCATAGCAGTCGGCCTGCAGCTCGACGCGAACGGACATCTGGTTGGCTTCCACCTCGCTCATGCGCTGGCGGGCCTGATTGAATTTCGGCAGGATGCCCGTGAGGTTCTGGACATGGTGGCCGACCTCGTGGGCGATGACATAGGCCTCGGCGAAATCGCCCGAGGCGCCGAACTGGTCGGAAAGCTCGGTGAAGAAGTCGGTATCCAGATAAACCTTGCGGTCGCCCGGGCAATAGAAGGGACCGCTGGCCGAAGAGGCAAAGCCACAGGCCGAGCTGACCTGCCCCGAAAACAGCACCAGGGTCGGCTCCTCATAGGTCTCGCCCTCCGCCTTGAAGATGCCGTTCCAGGTATCCTCCGTTTCGGCAAGCACGGTGCGCACGAAGGCGGTCATCTCGTCGGCCGCCGGAGCGGTCGGCCGCTGACCCGTCGACTGCTCGTATCCGGACGGCGGCGCCGAGCCTTCGTCCAGCACCTGCAGCATGTCGATGCCCATCATCTTGAGCACGAAATAGATGATGACGAGGAAGATGATGGTACCGATGCTCAAGCCGCCACCGCGGCGGCCCGATCCCATCGGAATCTGGATGCCTGACCGGCCAAAGGGATTGCGCCCCATGCCGCTGCGGCCGACCGACGCCCCGCGGCGATCCTCGATATTGTCAGACTGGCGCCGACCCTTCCATTCCATGATGCGTGCCCTCTCCTCAAATGCCTGCGGCTTGAAAACACTTCATAAAGCAATCCGTTCCCGCGGGCCAAGCAAATTAGGGAACAATTAAGGATCGGGCCTCGGATCACCCCCTGGAGAAGGCATAGGCTCCGCCGCGCGACAGCGCCCGCTGATAGGCCGGGCGCGAGCGTATGGCATCGAGATAGCGCCGAATGGCCGGGGAAACCGGCAGGCCCGCGCCTTCGCTGCGCGACATGGCGGCTTCGACGGGAAAGCTCATGGCAATGTCGGCAGCCGTGAATTCGCCGCCGGCGAAATAGCCCTCACGCGCCAGGGTCTCCTCCCAAAGCTTCACGTGATCCTTGAGTTGCGGGTCGATGAACTTCGCAGCCGCCCCCTTTGCTATCAGCGAGGCGAAGGGGCGCACAAGGAACGGCACCTGGTCGGGAAGCTTGGAAAAAATGAGTTTCATGACCAGAAGCGGCATGGCCGAACCCTCGGCATAATGCAGAAAGTAGGTGTAGCGCAGACGCTCGTCGGTCCCTGCCGCCGGCCTCAACGCTTCGCCGTGATAGGTGTCGATCAGATATTCGATGATCGCGCCGCTCTCGGCGATCACCCGGCCGCCATCCTCGATCACCGGCGATTTCCCGAGCGGATGAACTGCCTTCAGGCTCTCGGGTGCGCGCATGTCGCGGCCGCGCCGGTAGACATTGATGTCATAGGGCAGGCCGAGTTCCTCCAGCAGCCAGAGGATGCGGTGGGCACGGGAATTTTCCAGGTAGTGGACGACGATCATCAGAGGGCTCCTTGGTCGCAGGCGGCGCAAAGCTGCCGCAGACATGCCCCCCAATACGCCGAAGCCCCCTTGATGGTTCAATTTTCGGTCGGACTGACGCGGTCTCGCGTTCAGCTCGGCGGACGCCGGTCCTTCCAGGGCCGCGCCTGTTCCAGCTGTCCCGCCAGGCTGAACAGCGTCTCCTCATCGGCGAAGCGGCCGACGAAATGCAGGCCGACCGGAAGCCCCTCCGGCGACCAGTGGAGCGGTACCGACATGGCCGGCTGGCCGGTGACGTTGAACACCGGCGTCCAGGGGATGAACTCGAAGGTCTGCGCCGCCAATTGCTCGGCGATGCCGAGCTTTTTCAGTAGCAGGCCGCCGCGCACATGGCCCATGAAGCGGATCAGCTTCTTCTCGATCGGTTTCGGCTGCAACGCCCCGATCCTGACCGGCAGGCTCGACAGAACCGGCGTCATGAGGACATCGTGGTTCTCGAAGAAGCCGAGGACGGAGCGGGCCGATAGCTTCAGATAGCGCAGCGCTGCCGCCAGTTCCGCCGCCGAAAAGGCCTGTCCGAGCAGACCGAGCCCGAAGGACGCGGCATCGAAGTCCTCCGGCCGCACCTTCACACCGCTGAGTTCGGCAATGAACTCGATATCGGCCCTGAGCTCGGCCGCAAGCACGGTGAGGAAAGCGAGCGAGAAGCGCTCGCGCTCGACCGGCGGCGCGGCCTCGACGATCTCGTGGCCGAGATCGGAAAGGAGCCGCACGGCGTCGTCGAAAGCCGCGCGCACCTGCGGCTCGACCGCCTTGCCGAGCATGGGCTGGCACGACACGGCAATCCTCAGCCGCTTCGGGGCGCGACTGACGGCAGCAAGCCAGGATCCCGTAAACTGCGGCAGAGGATGCGGATTGCCGATGTCGGGCCCATGGGTGGCGTCGAGCAGGGCCGCCGAATCGCGCACCGAGCGGGTCAGGACATGTTCGCCGGCAAAGCCCGACCAGGCCTCGCCGATGAACGGGCCGACGGGCGTGCGCCCCCGCGTCGGCTTCATGCCGAACAGACCGCAGGCTGAGGCCGGGATGCGGATCGAGCCGCCGCCATCCCCGCCCGAGGCAAGCGGCACCATGCCGGCCGCAACCGCGGCCGCCGAACCGCCGGACGAACCGCCGGGCGTGCGCGTGAGATCCCATGGGTTGCGGGTCGGCCCGAAGGCTTCCGGCTCGGTATAGGGGGTGAGCCCGAATTCCGGCGTGTTAGTCTTGCCGAGCACGATCAGGCCCGCACGCTTCCAGCGCTTGACCAGTTCGTTGTCGCCGGCCGCCGGGATCTTGGCCCACAGCCGGTTGCCCTGCGAGGTCGGAACGCCATCGACCTGGGAGAGCAGATCCTTGAGCAGGAAGGGAACGCCGGCAAAGGGTCCCTCGCCCAGCGGCTGCGCCGCCGCCTTCCGGGCCTGATCGAACATCGGCCGGATGACGGCATTGAGCGGCGGATTGAGCCGTTCGATCGCGGCAATCGCGGTCTCCACCAGCTCGCTCGCGCTCACCTCGCCGCGCCTGACGAGATCGGCCAGACCAAGTCCATCATGCTCCAAATAGGAAGAATACATACTATACCCCCATGTTTTGGTTCACACTATCAGTTCAAAGCCGGGCGACAATGCAATTAGCTGCAGTAAAGCGCCAAATCCACTTGAGATGGCCCTCACTTAAAGACCTGCTTAACCAAGCGACGACTAAAGTCGCAAATCTCAGCTTAGGACCATCGGCAAGCAGGCCAGCCTGCGACCGGTCCCAAGGCTTCAGAAACTTGCTCGAGAGGGGGCATTCCATGCTTTTCAAATCGGCCACCAGCCGCAACATTTTCTCGGCGGTCGCACTCGGCGTCGTCACGACGATCGGCGTCGCCGCGACACTGGTCAGCATCTCCTACGACAATGTCAGAACCGCAAGCCTGAACGAAATGCGCGCAGCCGCCCAGCAGGCCGCAGCCGAAATCAAGGCCAATCTCAGTGACGGCTATCGCATGGTCACGGGCCTCGAAACCTCGGTCTCGTCGCTGCGCGAGAGCGGCGCGGCCACCCGCGACAATGTCATCGCCATCTTCCGCAAGACGCTTGAAGGCTATCCCGGCGCCATCGGCATCTCCACCGGCTGGGAGCCCAACGCGTTTGACGGCAAGGACGCGGAACATGTCGGCAAGCCCGCGCATGACGCGAGCGGCCGTTTCGTTCCTTACGTTTATCGGGCCGGCGACGAGATCAAGGTCGAGGTGCTTGTCGATTACGACAAGCCCGGCGTAGGCGATTATTACCAGCTGCCCGTCAAGACCGGCAAGCCGGTGCTGATGGAGCCCTACATCTATCCGGTGAACGGCAAGGACGTGCTGATGACGACCCTGTCGGTCCCGACCCGCGCCAATGGCGTCGTGGCCGGCTATGTTGGCGCCGACATCGATCTGGACAAGACGGCCGCCGATCTCGCCGCCAAGCGACCGCTCGGCGACGGCTACATTGCCCTGCTTTCCTCCGGCAACGCCTTCGTCAGCCATCCGGACAAGGCCGCCATGGGCAAGGCGCTGAAGGACAGCGGCGTCGATGCGGCCGCCTGGGAACGGGCGCTTGCCAATCCCGGCGAAGCGCAGACCATCGTCCGTCCCGACGGCACCGAGGATCTGGCGGTCGCCTTGCCGATCGTGCCCTTCGAGGGCGCTGTCTGGAATGTCGTCGTCTCGGTTCCGAGCGCGACCGTCTACGCCAATCTGAGCCGTATCGTGTGGAACTCCGCCGCCATCATCGGCCTTGCGACCGTGCTTCTGGTGGTCGTCGGCTGGCTTCTTGCCCGTGGCTTCATCGGCCGCATCAACCGCGTCATCGGCCAGACCACGCAGATCGCCGAAGGCCGCCTCGACGTCGAGCTGACCGACCGCGAAAAGCCGGATGAACTGGGCGACCTGTCCCGCTCGCTGCAGGTGCTTCTCGAAAACAATCGCCGCAAGGTGCAGCTCGAAAACGAGGCAGAGGCGCATCGCCAGCAGGAGGAAGTCGAGCGGGCCGAGCGCTCCAAGGGCCACATGGCCCGCGAGGAAGAGATCCGCTTCGTCGTCTCCGAACTCGGCAACGGCCTTGCCCGCCTGTCGGAAGGCGACATGACGGTCCGGCTCGAAAAGCCGTTCAACGGCGCGCTCGATTCGATCCGCTCCAACTTCAACGAATCGATCGAGAAGCTGCAGGGCGCCATGCTCTCCTTCCGCGAGAACGCCACGACGATCGAGAACGGCTCGAACGAGATCCGCTCGGCCGCCGACGATCTCGCCCGCCGCACCGAACAGCAGGCAGCCTCCGTCGAAGAGACCGCAGCAGCCCTCGCCGAGATTACCCGCTCGGTGCATGAATCGACGCAGCGCGCCGAAGAGGCCGGCCACCAGGTTAGCCGCACCAAGGAAGGCGCCGAGCGCTCCGGCGAGGTCGTCCGCCTGGCGGTCGACGCCATGAGCGCGATCGAGCAGTCGTCGCAGTCGATCTCCAACATCATTGGCGTGATCGACGAAATCGCCTTCCAGACCAACCTTCTGGCGCTCAATGCCGGTGTCGAGGCCGCCCGCGCCGGTGAAGCCGGCAAGGGTTTTGCCGTCGTCGCCCAGGAAGTGCGCGAACTGGCGCAACGCTCCGCCAATGCCGCCAAGGAGATCAAGGCGCTGATCACCGCCTCGGGCGAGCAGGTGAAGCACGGCGTCTCGCTGGTCGACCAGACCGGCGAAGCGCTGGAGGCGATCGTCGCCGAGGTGCAGCAGATCAATACCAATGTCCAGGCGATCGTGCTGGCCGCCCGCGACCAGTCGACGGGGCTGAGCGAAATCAACACCGCCGTCAACATCATGGACCAGGGCACGCAGAAGAACGCCGCCATGGTCGAGGAGACCAATGCCGCCTCCCACACGCTGGTGTCGGAAGTCTCGGCGCTTTCGGCTCGGCTTGCCCAGTTCAACCTCGGCCACGGCCAGACCGCGGCGACCCCGCGGCGGGCATCCGCGCCGGCGGCCGTTCCCGCCCGACCGGTTGCCGCCAGCCCGGCCCGCTCCGCACCCGTCGCCTCTCCGGCCCGCGCACTCGGCAACCGCCTCGCCGCCGCCATCGGCGCCGCGCCGGCCCCGAGCAGCAACGACTGGGAAGAGTTCTGAGGCTGGTCGATCAACGGCGATGAACACCGAAGATGGCGGGCCACAAACCCGGTTCCCCTTGAGAAAGACGGCTGACCGCCCGCATCAGGGAATGGAAGCCGCCCCCTTCAGCGCCCCCACTGCGCAAGCGTCACGACGACGACCGCGGCATTCCCGCCGTTCGCATGGTCCCAGCTGCGACGGACCGGGCCCGCGATTAGGCACAGCGGATTAGGCGGAAGGAGCGGGTCCCGGGCGCGGCTTCGGGGCCAATCACGGCGCCTGACGATTTCCTGTACGAATTGTCAAATTCGGGGTTCCGCTTCGGCCAACATTTCCCTATAAGCCGCTTCTAGCCTGAAATTACGCCATAACCTGCGCCCCGACCGGAGCTTGAAGCCCCGAGCCGGCTTTTCGCGCAGGCCGAAGAACGGATAGAGCCATGCCCAAGCGCCAAGATATCAAGTCCATCCTCATCATCGGCGCTGGGCCGATCGTCATCGGCCAGGCATGTGAATTCGATTATTCCGGCACCCAGGCGGTGAAGGCGCTGAAGGAGGAAGGTTACCGGGTCATCCTGGTGAACTCCAACCCGGCGACCATCATGACCGATCCGGGTCTTGCCGACGCGACTTACGTCGAGCCGATCACGCCGGAAGTTGTGGCCAAGATCATCGCCAAGGAGCGTCCCGACGCACTGCTTCCGACCATGGGTGGCCAGACGGCGCTCAACACTGCGCTGTCGCTGAAGCGCATGGGCGTGCTCGACCGCTACAATGTCGAGATGATCGGCGCCAAGCCCGCCGCGATCGACAAGGCCGAGGACCGCGCCCTCTTCCGCGAGGCCATGGCCAAGATCGGCCTTGAAACGCCGAAGTCGATGCTGGCCAACGCTACCGAGATCAAGGATGCCGACCGCAAGACCCATGAGGCGGCCCGCAACGAGTTGAAGGCGAAGCTCTCCGGCGCCGAACTCGACAAGGCGCTCGACGAGCTCGAGAACCAGTGGAACCTCGGCGAGAGCGACCGCAAGCAGCGCTACATGAGCCACGCCATGGCGGTGGCCGCCCAGGCGCTCGACGTCGTCGGCCTGCCGGCCATCATCCGCCCGTCGTTTACCATGGGCGGCACCGGCGGCGGCATTGCCTACAACCGCTCCGAATTCTTCGAGATCATCGGCTCGGGTCTCGATGCCTCGCCGACCACCGAAGTCCTGATTGAAGAATCGGTGCTCGGCTGGAAGGAGTATGAAATGGAAGTCGTCCGCGACAAGGCGGACAACTGCATCATCATCTGCTCGATCGAGAACATCGATCCGATGGGCGTGCATACGGGCGATTCGATCACGGTGGCCCCGGCGCTGACCCTGACCGACAAGGAATACCAGATGATGCGTAACGCCTCGATCGCGGTTCTCCGCGAGATCGAGGTGGAGACCGGGGGCTCGAACGTACAGTTCGCCGTCAACCCGAAGGACGGGCGCCTCGTCGTCATCGAAATGAACCCGCGCGTGTCGCGTTCCTCGGCGCTGGCCTCCAAGGCCACCGGCTTCCCGATCGCCAAGGTCGCAGCCAAGCTCGCCGTCGGCTACACGCTGGACGAACTGGAAAACGACATCACCGGCGGCGCGACGCCTGCTTCGTTCGAGCCGTCGATCGACTACGTGGTCACCAAGATCCCGCGTTTCGCCTTCGAGAAGTTCCCCGGCGCCGAGCCGACGCTGACCACCGCCATGAAGTCGGTCGGTGAAGTCATGGCGATCGGCCGCACCTTCGCCGAATCGCTGCAGAAGGCGCTGCGCGGCCTCGAAACCGGCCTCACCGGCCTCGACGAGATCGAGATCCCCGGCCTTGGCCAGGGCGACGACAAGAACGCCATCCGCGCCGCCATCGGCACGCCGACGCCGGATCGTCTGCGCATGGTCGCTCAGGCGCTGCGCCTCGGAATGTCGCCGGAAGAAGTGCACGAGGGCTGCAAGATCGATCCGTGGTTCATCGCCCAGTTCAAGGCGATCACCGACATGGAAGCGCGCATCCGCGAACATGGCCTGCCCGAAGATGCCGAGAATCTGCGCATGCTGAAAGCCATGGGCTTTTCCGACGCGCGGCTTGCCTCGCTGACCGGCAAGCGCCCGAAGGAAGTGGCCGAGCTGCGCAATGCGCTCAACGTGCGCCCGGTCTACAAGCGCATCGACACCTGCGCCGCCGAGTTCGCGTCGCCGACCGCCTACATGTACTCGACCTATGAGACGCCCTTCGTCGGCGCTGCCCGTTCCGAAGCCCAGGTGTCCGAGCGCAAGAAGGTCGTCATCCTCGGCGGCGGTCCCAACCGCATCGGCCAGGGCATCGAGTTCGACTATTGCTGCTGCCACGCCGCCTTCGCGCTGAAGGATGCCGGCTTCGAAGCGATCATGGTCAACTGCAACCCGGAAACCGTCTCGACCGACTACGACACCTCCGATCGCCTTTATTTCGAGCCGCTGACGGCCGAAGACGTGATAGAGATCATGCGCGCCGAGCAGGAGAAGGGTGAGCTGGTCGGCGTGATCGTGCAGTTCGGCGGTCAGACCCCGCTCAAGCTTGCCGAAGCGCTGGAAAAGAACGGTATCCCGATCCTCGGCACCGCGCCGGACGCCATCGACCTTGCCGAAGACCGCGATCGCTTCCAGAAGCTGCTGATGAAGCTGGACCTCACCCAGCCGAACAACGGCATCGCCTATTCGGTCGAGCAGGCCCGCCTGGTCGCCTCCGAGATCGGCTTCCCGCTGGTCGTTCGCCCGTCCTACGTGCTCGGTGGCCGGGCCATGCAGATCATTCATAATGAGAGCATGCTGCAGTCCTATTTGCTCGACACCGTTCCGGGCCTCGTTCCGGAAGACATCAAGCAGCGTTATCCGAACGACAAGACCGGCCAGATCAACACGCTGCTCGGCAAGAACCCTCTGCTGTTCGACAGCTACCTGACCAATGCGGTGGAGGTCGACGTCGACGCGCTCTGCGACGGCGAGAGCGTCTTCGTTTCCGGTATCATGGAACATATCGAGGAAGCCGGCATCCACTCGGGCGACAGCGCCTGCTCGCTGCCGTCGCGGTCCTTCTCGCCGGAATTGCTGGACGAACTGGAACGCCAGACCAAGGCCATGGCCAAGGCGCTGAACGTCGGCGGCCTGATGAACGTGCAGTACGCCATCAAGGACGGCGTGATCTACGTTCTCGAAGTCAACCCGCGCGCCTCGCGCACCGTGCCCTTCGTGGCGAAGACCATCGGCGCGCCGATCGCCAAGATCGCCGCCCGCATCATGACCGGCGAGAAGCTCGACCAGGCAATCGCCGCCTATGGCGAAAAGCCTGACCCGCGCAACCTCAAGCACATCGCCGTCAAGGAAGCCGTCTTCCCGTTCGCCCGCTTCCCCGGCGTCGACACGCTGCTCGGCCCGGAAATGCGCTCGACCGGCGAAGTCATCGGCCTTGATACCGACTTTGCGCTGGCCTTCGCCAAGAGCCAGCTCGGCGCCGGCGTCGAACTGCCGCGCGAAGGCACGGTCTTCGTTTCGGTGCGCGACGAGGACAAGGTCCGCGTCCTGCCCGCCATCAAGCTCCTGACCGAGATCGGCTTCAAGGTCATGGCGACCGGCGGCACACAGCGCTTCCTCGCCGAACAGGGCATCGAGGCGATCAAGATCAACAAGGTGCTCGAAGGCCGTCCGCACATCGAGGACGCCATCCGCAACCGTCAGGTCCAGCTGGTGGTGAACACCACCGACAGCAACAAGGCAATCTCCGACTCCAAGTCGCTGCGCCGGGCCGCCCTGATGCAGAAGGTGCCCTACTACACGACCATGGCGGGTGCGCTTGCCGCAGCCGAAGCCATCCAGGCCCTGAAGAAAGGCCAGCTGGAAGTCCGGCCGCTGCAGAGCTATTTCTGAGACGCCTCACAGGTTCGAAATCGGGAAGGCAGGCGTCACGCCTGCCTTTTCTGTTTGGCGAGAAGGGCAAAGCCGATCCCGCCGAGGACCAAGGCGCCCGCCAGAACGACATGCAGAGTCAGCCGTTCGCTGAGAAAGAGAATCGCGCCCGCCGCGGCGATCACCGGCACGGAAAGCTGGATCAATGCCGCCTGGAAGGTGGTGAGACCCCGCAGGGCGCGATACCAGATCGAATAGCCGAGGCCGGAGGCCACGATCCCGGACGCAAGCGCCAGCACGATTCCGGAAGGAGTGGCCGTCTCGTAGGCCAGCGCAAAGCCGGCCAGCGGAATGCAGAACGCCGAGGCGCGCAGAAAATTGCCGGCCGTTTCCGCCAGCGGATCCCGCGATCCCCGCCCGCGCAGCGTATAGACGGCCCAGGCCACGCCGGACGCGATCATCAGCAGACTGCCCGCCAGGTCCGGGCGTCCCGCCCCCGGCAGGACCAGATAGACGAAGGCGGCGAAGGCCACGGCGAAGCCGATCAGTTCCCGCGGGCTCGGCCGATCGCCCCTCGTCAATCCGTAGGCCAGCATGCTGGCCTGGACGGATGAGAACAGGATCAGGGCGCCGGTTGCGGCTCCCAGTGACAGATAGGCCGCCGAAAAGGCGATCGCGTAGACGAACAGTGCCGCGGCAGACAACCAGTCCCCCGGCAGCGCCTGGCCGCTTCGCGCTGTCGCGGGGCCAGCATATCGCACCAGCGCATAGAGAACCGCCGCCCCCGACACGAGCCGGATGGCGGTATAGCCCGACGCCTCGATCGAAGAGGTTCCGAGCGCTTCGCGCGCCAAAAGGGAATTGGCGGCAAAGGCGAGCATCGCCACCGCCGTCAGCAGGAATGTCGACCGCAAATCATCCTCCCTCCCCGACCGGCCTTGAGGCTCTTCTGTCGGGCTCCTCCACGTGTTAAACGCCAGCTTCGCGATCTTGACAAGAAATCACTGTGGAACGGGACCCATGGACAAACTGCACATTGTCAGCGAGCGCGTTTTCAACGCCTCCGCAGAGACGCTTTTCTCGGCCTTTTCCGATCCGCAGAGACTGGCCGTCTGGTGGGGGCCGCACGGCTTCACCAACCGGATCACCGAATTCGACTTCACCCCCGGCGGCACCTGGGCCGTCACCATGACCTCGTCGGACGGCACCGACTTCGACAATCGCTGGACCTTCCAGGCGATCGAGCCGGCCCGCCGCATTCTCGCTCTGCATCACAAGCCGATGCATGTCTTCACACTGGAGATCACCTTCGACGAACAGCCGCAAGGAACGCGCCTCGTCTGGCACATGCAGTTCGACGACACGCCGGAGAACCGCGAGATCGAACGCTTCATAGCCGCCGCCAATCAGCAGAACTTCGACCGGCTGCAGGCCGAGCTTGAGATCTGAGGACGGATCACGAACCCATAAATCTCTCGAAACCGATCCATCAAAATTTGATGTTTGTCTAATTTTTCCCGTAACGGCAGGGTGCGGGATCGAATCTGGAGTGTCCGTGCATGTCTGCGACGATCGAATCTATCCCGGCAAAGGCCGGTCGCCGCGAATGGATCGGCCTGATGATCCTGTCCATCGCCTGCCTGATCTATTCCATGGACCTGTCGGTGCTTTTCCTCGCCATGCCGGCCATCGTCGCGGATCTCGATCCCTCGGCGAGCCAGCTCTTGTGGATCAACGACATCTACGGCTTCATGGTGGCCGGATTTCTCGTCACCATGGGCACGCTCGGTGACCGCATCGGCCGGCGCAAGGTGCTGCTTATCGGCGCCTTCTTCTTCGGCGCGGCGTCCGTCTTTGCCGCTTTTGCCCACACAGCAACGACCCTGATCGTGGCCCGGGCTCTGCTTGGCATTGCCGGTGCGACCATCGCGCCTTCGACGCTGTCGCTCGTCGTCAACCTGTTTCGCGACGAGGGCGAACGCAACCGCGCGATCGGCATCTGGGGCACAGCCTTTGCCCTTGGCGGGCTGATCGGTCCGTTGATCGGCGGTTTCCTGCTGCAATATTTCCACTGGGGGTCGGTGTTCCTCATCAATGTGCCGATCATGGCCGCCCTGCTGGCCACAGCGCCCTTTCTGCTGCCGGAATATCGCGACGACAATGCCGGTCGCCTCGATCTGGTCAGCGTCGCCCTGTCGCTGCTGACGGTCCTGCCGGTGGTCTACGGCTTCAAGAAGATGGCAACCGAGGGCTTTTCCGCAGGACAGCTGCTGCCGATCGCGCTCGGTCTGCTGGTCGGCGTCGTCTTCTTGCGACGGCAGGTGAAGCTCGAACACCCGCTGATCGATCTCGCGCTGTTCCGCATTCCCGCCTTCACCGCCTCGCTGATCGTCAACCTGGCCGGCGTGTTTTTCATCTTCGGCATTTTCCTATTCCAGAATCTGTTCCTGCAACTCGTCATCGGGTTGACGCCGCTCGAGGCCGCGCTGTGGTCGATCCCCTCCTCGCTCGTCTTCACGGTCATGTCCTTCCAGGCCTGGCGGGTGACGAACCGCCTGGGGCCGGTGCGCACGGTGCTCGTCGGGCTGTTGGTGAACGCCCTCGGCACCGCGCTGATGGCGGTCGCGGCCTACAATCTGAGCCTGATCGGCGTTCTTGCCTCCAGCATGGTGATGGGGCTGGGTTTCGTGCCGGTGGTGCTGACCACCACCGGCCTGATCGTCGGCTCGGCTCCGCCAGAACGCGCCGGCTCCGCCTCGGCGCTGTCGGAAACCAGCGCCGAATTCGGTGGCGCCATGGGAGTGGCCCTGCTCGGCAGTCTCGGCAGCATTGTCTACCGCCTCGCGATGAGCGAGGTGGATCTAAGCGCCTTGCCGCCGGAGCTTGCCGAAGCCAGCCGCTCGACACTGGCAGCCGCGATCGAGGTTGCGGCGGGTCTCGGCGGCGTCGAAACACCCTGGCTCGAGGTTGCCCGCGAAAGCTTCGCGCTCGGCTTTTCCATCTCGTGCGCGGCCGCCGCCGTCACCCTCCTGGCGCTCGCAGCCCTGGCCCGGCATGTCTATGGCAGGAATCCGCCCGCCGAGACGAACGCCGCCCATTGAGGCAGAGATCGACGGGCGGCGGCAATCCCGCAGCGCCGGACCGAGCAACGCAGAGGGCCGCTGCGGGCGCAGCTCAGTCCATCACCGCAGTGATGGTCGCCACCACCGGCGCGTGATCCGAGGCTATGCCGCGCTCCGGCCCCTCGCGGAAATGCGCATCGAAAACCTCGACCTTGGAGACCGTGCCGCGGCGTCGCGGGTTTTTCGGATTGAGACCGTTCGACAGAATGACATAGTCGAGGACCGAACCATGCCCGAAGCTGCTATGGGTGACGGGGCGGGTGTTCTGCTGGGTGACGACGAGGTTCCAGGCGTCATAGAGCTTGTAGACGTGCTTCAGATAGGCGAACTCCTCAGGAACGGCATCGCCGGCGACGCTCCCCCAAGAATAGACCCGTTCGCCTTGCGTGAGGATGCCGAGCGTGTGGGACGCCGGATCCTCGTTCATGTCGCCCAGCAGGACGACGGCAGCCTCGGGATCGGCATCCAGCGTGCGCCGGAAGGTGCGATAGAGCGCGCCGGCCTCGGCCGCGCGCTTAGCCACCTGATCGACCCCGGCCACCGCTCTTAGTGCGTAGTAGCGCTTGATCTTGTCGGCCCAGTCGCCGATGGCATCGATGTCGTCCGGATCGACGAAGGCCCCTTGCGATTTCAGATGGCAAACATAGACCGTGATTGAACCGATGCCCGGCACATCAAACACGGCCTCCACCGGAACACGGGAGAAGCCAAAGTCCTCGTCGATCACCGTCTCGGCCGGAATGCCGGCCACTCCGGCAAGGTCGTTGACGGCGACAAAGGGATATCGCGAAGCGATCGCCACCGTCGCGTTGACATAGACCTGCGGGTCGTCCGGATCGAAGACCGGACGGCCGGCGGTGTAGAAATAGCGATAACCGGCCGCCTCGGTCAGGGTTTGCAGGGCCCTGTCGGACACCACCTCCTGGAAGCCGACAATGTCCGCATTCACGCTCGCCAGCATGCCCGAGATCCAGGTGCACTTGGCCGCCCATTGCTCCGGCGAATAGGTCGCGCTCGCCTTGCGCTCGTGCCAGAAGATACCGGGCGCCGCAAAATGGTAGAGATTGAAGGTCGCCAGTTTCAGATCAGCCATGCCAGTCGTCCCCCCTTGTCCGCGCGCCACGCTAGATGTCCCCAGACTGAAGAATCCACTTAAAATTGTAAACATGACAGCCGTGTGATAGCGTTCCCGACAACGCTATGTTGCGGGGCAGACCATGGCCAGAAACCTCGTCCTTCTGTTTGACGGCACATCGAACGAGATCGCCGCCGAGCGCACCAATGTCCTGCGCCTGTTCGGCACGCTGCGGCGCACGCCGGAGCAGCTGGTCTACTACGACCCGGGCGTCGGCACCTTCGGCGCGGAGAATGCCTGGTTGCGCTCATGGCGAAGGACGGTGGAGGTCTGGGGCCTCGCCACCGGCTGGGGCATCGACGCCAATGTCAAGCAGGCCTATCGCTTCCTGGTCGAGAACTACCGACCCGCCGCACGCGACAGCGACGGCCGGAGGATCGGCGAAGACGACCGCATCTTCCTCTTCGGCTTCAGCCGCGGCGCCTATACGGCACGGGTGCTTGCGGGCTTCATCCACAGCCTCGGGCTGATCAGGCCGGAGCAGCTCAATCTGCTGGACTATGCCTATCGGACCTACAAGGGCATATCCGAGCACCGGGCAAGCACGGTCGCCGGAGACGAGGCCGGCCATGCGGCCTTCGCCGAGATGCGGCTCTACGAGCGGACGCTGAAGGGCCACCGGCCGGCGATCGAGCTGCTCGGTCTGTTCGACACCGTGGCCTCGGTGATCGAGAGCGGACGGATCGGCGTGAAGTTCAAGACCCATCCCTTCACCAACCGCAATCCGAGCGTGCGACGCGTGCGCCATGCCGTGGCGATCGACGAGCGGCGCACGATGTACCGCGCCGAAACCTGGCTTCCGAACCAGCCCTTCTGGGGCAGCCCCTTCCGCCCGCCGCCCGACAGACCGGTCGATCCGCAGGACGTCAAGGAGGTCTGGTTTGCCGGCGTGCACGGCGATGTCGGCGGCGGTTCACCGGAGGCGCAAAGCGCCCTCATCAAGATCCCACTCGCCTGGATGATCGACGAAACCAGACCAATGGGCCTCGATTATTCAACCCGCACGGTCAACGAGATCGTTCTGGGACGAAACACCGCCAAGCCCTATGTGAAGCCCGACGCCATGGCGCCGGTGCAGGATTCGATGAACCTCTTCTGGCGCTTCGTCGAAATGCTGCCGCGCCGTGTTCCGGGCTCCTCCTGGCGACGCGGCGGCAAGGGCGGCGGCATCTATCTGCCGCTCTCGGATCCACGTTTCATCGCATCCGACGCACTGATACACCAGTCCGTGATCGACCGCCTGCAAGGCCAGCCGGCCGACGGCCCCTATCGCCCGGTCAACCTGCCCGCCCCCTACCGGATCGAGCCCTGGGGACCGTCCTTCACGCCGGCCGCCGCCCCGTCCGCGGAGGCTCAGAATTAAATCTCTGGAAATTGCGCCAAGCCTTCTGCTATAGTTTCTTCATCGTTGATTTGAACTGGTTCCGAGGCTTCGCTTCGGAACCTGTTTTCTTTTATGTCGAGCGCCATGCCGACATGAAATGCGAAGGAAAGTGACATGGTTGAAAAGGTACCGATGACGCCGACCGGCTTTGCCAAGCTGAACGAGGAACTGCGCTGGCGCCAGCAGGAGGAGCGTCCCCGGATCATCGAGGCGATCGCCGAGGCCCGTGCCCATGGCGACCTTTCGGAAAACGCCGAGTATCACGCCGCCAAGGAAGCCCAGAGCCACAACGAAGGCCGTATCGGCGAACTGGAAGACCTGATCGCGCGCGCCGAAGTCATCGACCTTGCCAAGATGTCCGGTTCGACCATCAAGTTCGGCGCGACCGTCAAGCTGGTCGACGAGGACACCGATGAGGAAAAGACCTACCAGATCGTCGGAGACCAGGAAGCCGACGTGAAGGCCGGCCGCATCTCGATCTCCTCTCCGATTGCCCGTGCGCTGATCGGCAAGGAAGTCGGCGACAATATCGAGGTGGTCGCTCCCGGCGGCTCCAAGGCCTACGAAATCCTCGCGATCCACTGGGGCTGATCGGCCCGAAAGGCTTCGCCTTGCCCACGCTTGACGATATCACCGTGATCGCGCCGCACTTCAAGCGGCGCCTGTCCGGCGTGACCTCGACCGTCGTGCAACTCATCCCGGAACAGCTGCGGCTGGGCCGGGGCATTGTCACGCTCGGCCCGGGCCTGCCGAAGGACCTGCCGCACATGGCGTGGCGGCAGCTTCCGGCGCTCTGGCGCCGGCCGCGCACCGCCCGTTTCCGCGTCTGGCATGCCCGCCGCAACAACGAGATGCTGGCCGGCCTTTTCCTGCGTGATGTCCTGCGCATGCCGCTCAAGCTTCTCTTCACCTCGGCCGCGCAGCGCCACCACACCGGCTACACGCGCTGGCTGATCGCGCGGATGGACGCCGTTGTCGCAACCAGCGCCCGCTCCGGCTCCTTCCTCAAGGTGCCCCATAGGGTCATCCGGCACGGCATCGACATCGACCGCTTCCACCCGGGCGAAGGGTCCGACGACACAATCACGGCGACCGGCCTGCCCGGCCGTCATCTGATCGGCTGTTTCGGCCGCGTGCGCCACCAGAAGGGCACCGATCTCTTTGTGCGGGCGATGATCGAGCTCTTGCCCCTCTATCCGGACTGGACGGCGGTCATCAGCGGCCGCGTCACGGGCGAGAACAAGGACTTTGCCGACCGGCTGAAGGCGGAGATCGCCGCGGCCGGCCTTTCGTCGCGCATCGTCTTTCTCGGCGAAGTCGACGACATCAAGCCGTGGTATCGCCGGCTGACCCTCTATGTCGCCCCCTCGCGCAACGAGGGCTTCGGCCTCACCCCGCTCGAAGCCATGGCCTCGTCGACCGCAACGGTTGCCAGCGACGCCGGCGCCTATGCCGAGCTCATCGCCGAAGACGTGACCGGCAAGGTCGTGCCGGCCGGCGACTACGAACGCCTGCGCGACGCCATTCAGCGCTATCTGGCCCATCCGGAGGAAGCCGTCGAAGCCGGCCAGCGCGGCCGCAACCATGTTGTCGAAAACTTCGCGCTCATCCGCGAAGCAACCGCGCTCGAGGCGGTGTATGAGCAGTTGCTGGACGTCAACTGAGGGACGGGCCATGGACACCAGAGAATTCATCGTCTGCCGGACCAGCCACCTCAAAGGATTTATTGCTCACTTCAAGGACAGCATCCTCCCGCTCTCCGCGGACCTGAAGAGCGCGATTGCAACCCTTTACCGGGCGAGAGGCCTCTCCGCCGTCTTACGCGCGGTCTTTGTCAATGGCGGTCCCGTTCTCGACGAACTGGCCGAACGCAACCTCAAGCGCCGGCAGATCCGCTTTCGCAGTGTCTTCTCCAATCCCGTAGTGTCCTGGCTGTATCGCAAGGCGACGCGGGTACAGTGCCGGCTGATCGCCGCGGCCTTCGATGCTCGCCTCGAACAGCGCCCCACGGCAACCATCGTGGTCTTCAACGGTTATTTGATGCCGGATTCGATCCTGGTTGCGGTCGCCCGCCAGCGCAAGCGGCCCATGGTCTTTCTGGAGAAGGGTTTCTTTCCCGCCACGCTCCAGTGCGACGCGAACGGCATCAACCATCAGAGCTCTCTTCCCCGCGACCCGGCCTTTTACCGTCCCTTCGATCCGCATGAGCTCGGCGAAAAGCCGACGGCCTTGGTCAAGCGCCAGTCGAAGCTGAAAGACGAGGGACCGGCGTCCCTGCCGGAACGCTATGTCTTTGTGCCATTCCAGGTGCCGAGCGACATGCAGATCCTCGCGCTGTCACCCTGGATCCGCGACATGCGTCATCTCTACGAGGAGATCTTGGCGCTCGCTCAGGCGGAAGGAAGAACCCACTTCGTCATCAAGGAGCATCCGAGCTTTCCGCTGTCGATCCGCGGCGAGGTCGAGGCCCATCCGCGAATTCATTTCGCCAATCACCACGACACGCAGTCCCTGATCGAAGGCGCCGATGCAGTGATCACCGTCAACTCGACGGTAGGGCTGGAATCGGTACTTCTGGAGAAGAAGGTGACTACGCTTGGTCTTGCGCCCTATGACATCGAGGGACTGGTGCTGAAGGCGACAAACGCCCTGGAGCTCTTAGCCGCCTTTCGCAAGCTGGAGACATGGAGCCCCGACGCAGAACTGCGCGAACGGGTCATCCGCTACATCCAGAACGTCTTCCTGCTCCAGGGCGAACTGAAGGCCCCCGATCCGCTCCTGCCGGAGATGATCGCCGCTCGCCTCGCCGGTACGGACCGCCACGGTCAGGCCATTGCCGCCTTTGCCGCGAAACGAGGATCGTAGGGGAAGCCTGCGCCGATCAGTGCTGAAACCGACGAGAAGTTGAGGATCTCAATCCCCTCTTCCGCGCAGACGGCGCGGGCGATCGCGAAGTGCGACACGATCCGCGCCGCTGCGCTGGCGATGCCGGACCCGGCGGTGTCTCCGGCCTTTTCGTAAAACCGAGGTTCTGCCGCATTGGCGATGTCGATCCCGAACAGGCCGAGCGTCTTGGGCCGGCAGAAGGCTGCAAACTGCAGGGCAGACACAGCGACCGAGCCGCCCTGGAAGACGCCCCGTGAGGGATCACGAGAGAAGCCAACGCCGTCCGGCGCCAAAACGGCGCAACCCATGGCCTGAACGTCAGCATCTGACCGACGCCTATGCCGATAGGGCTTGCGCAGATCGTCGATCAGGACGACCCGCTTGTCGGCAAGCCAGGTCCGATCGCTTTCGCAGATCGCGCGGATAACGCCAACCGAGAACAGGCAGAGGCTGCCGGCCGCGATCTTGTCGCGCATCAGCGCAAAATGCCGCCAGACGAACCGCTCGTCCTCGATCGCGATGGCAAGCGGGCTTGCAATGCGCGCTCCGACAAGGCTGATCGCGCCATTGAGCAGGATCGCCTCCTGAGGCCGGAGGCCGGAAAAATCGATCCCCGCAATCGATGGTCCGGACCCGACGATGTGCACCGTTCCATGCGAGGCCTGCCTCAGGATATCGGCGTGGTAGAGCCCAGCGACACGACGCCCCCGGTAGACGATCTCTCCGTCTTTGGACGCACCAGCCGGCACGACCAGACGCAGGCCCGGCAGCCAGTTCTGTGCATGGGCATAGCCCTTGCCGAACAGAACGGTCGCCGCCAACTTGACGATCGATCGTTTGAACGGCCGCTCCGATTTCAGTTTCACCATCCGGCTCCAAAGTCTTGCATCGGCGGCAATCGATCTGCCTCCCCCAAGAAACTTGATTATGGCGCATCTCTCGGCCTAAATGCGGTCGAATTCAAGCTTGGTCCGCACCTGACGGGCCTTCGGCACCCGCGAAAGATCGATCATTGCCTCTCAAAGCCGTCCTATTGAACGATACCCGCGGCGACAACCACTTCGGCTGCATGCGGGTGATGCGGGTCATCGAAGAGGGCCTGAAGGCACGCGGCATCACGATCAGCGCCACAAGCCTCGTGCGCAACGACTGGCCCCGCGACAGGGCCTTTCTCGCCGCGATGCAGAACGCCGACCTGATCGTCATCAACGGCGAAGGCACGCTCCATCATGGCAGCAAGCAGGGGGCGAAGTTGCTCGACGTCGTCGATCACCCCGCCCGCGGAACAACGCCCGCCGCGTTGATCAATGCCGTCTACCAGGACAATCCAACCGCCTGGAATGAGCGGCTTGCGAAGTTCGATCTCATATCGACACGCGACTCGTGGAGCGCAAAGGAGGTCGAGACGGCGATCGGCAGGAAAACCGACTTCGTACCCGACCTCTCGCTCGCCGAAGGCGCTGTCTCCACCCCCGAAACCCTACGTCGCGACCGCCTTTTGATTGGCGACTCGGTCAACCGCGCGGTCGGCCGGCAGCTGCTCGCCTTTGCAGATCAGCGAGACGATGCGCGCTATCTGCCGATCCTGACATCGATCAAGCCGCCCAAGCCGCATTATCCGCTGGTGCTTCGGGCCCTGCGCCAGGCCTATATCGACCTTCACGCCAAGGCTTTCGGCTGGCGCCACCGGCACACGCTGTTCAACCGCACGGAGGCCGGGTTCGTCGAGAGCCTGCAATCCGGCTACCTGCACCTGACCGGCCGCTTTCACGCCGTCTGCCTCTGCCTTGCCACGGGCACACCCTTCCTGGCCCTCGAATCGAACTCATGGAAGATCGCCGCTCTGCTCCACGACTTCGGCCTCGGCAATGACCGTATCGTGACACTCGAGGAGGCACGGCGACGGATCAAGGCCGGCGAGAGCTTCGACTTCAGCGCAGGGGAGCGCAAGATCATCGACAGCGGGCTCGCCGCCGCCCGATCTGGGGCACAGGCGCTGTTCGACAGCTTGGACGTCCTCGCCCGCACCGCGAAAGCCGGAAGCGCCGCACGATGAAAAACGCCTATGCCCGCATCGCCGCCATTCTCACGCGCTCGCTTGCGAACGATCGGCTGGCTGTCTTCGGCGACGGCATCGCCGCCGGGCAGGTCAGGGAGAACCGGTTGGCACATGCAGAGGTCACCACGAACGTCGGTGATACGCTGTTGCTGTCGGCCAACGAACTCGAGAAAGTGGAACTCTCGGCGCTCGATGACCTGATCGAGAAGCGCAAGGCAGGTGGGAGCCGGCACATCTTCGTCGTCTCCACCATATTCTCCCTCGACCTCGATCAAAGCGGCAACAACATCAACCGGATCATCGAAAGGCCGGAATGGTGGAATGAGCGTCTTGCAGTCCATTTTCCCGACCTTGTGCGCCTGCCAGAGATCGAGCCGCATGAAGCGGTCTTCCTCACCTGGCGCCCCGAGCCCGCGATCAGGAAGCGGCTCGACAAGGCCCTCCGCCGGCTGAAGCTCGCCGCCCGCATCCGCGCTTTGCCTGGCCGCCTGGTGCAGCGCCTTCGCATCAGCCAGGCCTGCTTCATGTCGGAACGACTGCTGTCGCATCTTCTGGACGGCAAGTCGGTCGCGCTCGTTGGCAACGCGGTCAGTCTCGGTGCCAAGGATTTCGGCGCAGCCATCGACGCCAGCGATATCGTCATCCGCTGCAACCGCGCACCGATCATCTCCACGCGCTCGCATGGCACGCGCACCGATTGGATTGCCACCAGCATCGACATTCCGGAAGAGGTTGCTCGCAGGCGCGGTGCAAGTCTTATCCTCTGGATGACGCCCCGGGTGAAGCGCCTGCCCTCATGGCTCTTCCGTTGGCCGCAGGTGTTCATGAACACGAAGGCTGCCAATCAGCGACTGGCGGACAAACTCGGAAGTCGGCCCTCAACCGGGGCCATGGTGATCGATATCCTCGTACGGTCGAACTGCCGAAGCGTCGACCTCTACGGCTTCGACTTTTTCGCCGGCCTGTCCCTGTCCGGCGTCCACACTCGTGAAAGCACGCCTCACGATTTTGGCTCCGAAGAAGTCTGGGTGCAGCAACTGCTGGATATGGACAAGCGCTTCACGCTCCACCGCTAAGGGCGGGCGCAATGGAGCCTCAAACCTCCACCAGCCCGACCTTCTTGACCTGGCGGATGGTCAGCATGGTGCGCACGGTGTGCACGTGCTCATTGGCAGTCAGCACCTCGATGACGAAGTCCTGGAACTTGGTCAAGTTCTCGGCCACGCAATGCAGCAGGAAATCGCTGTCGCCGGAGACCATCCAGGCCTGGCGGACCATTGGCCAGCCGTCGGTCGCCGCGGCAAAGGCCTTGAGATTGCTTTCCGACTGGTGCTTGAGCCCGATCATGCAGAAGGCCACGAGGTCGAAGCCGAGCTTGGGGGCGTTCAACATGGCGTGATAGCCCTCGATGATGCCCGCCTCCTCCAACTTGCGCACCCGCCTCAGGCAGGGCGGAGCCGAAATGCCGACGCGTTCGGAGAGCTCGACATTGGTCATGCGACCGTCGCGCTGGAGCTCCCGCAAAATCTTGAGATCAATGGCGTCCAGCTCTGCTTTCAACACGGATCGACCTTTCATGGCGGGGGGAGATCAATGTGCCGATATCTAGCGGAATCGAACAAAGAAGCAAGAATCTGTCGGAGCCAAGCACAAAAATTGCCTCAGCTTGGCAATGCCTTGTTGGTATTGCAAAGCTGACCTTGAATAAATGCATGGACCAATCATAAATGAGGGTTCAAACAAGCGGCGCGCGATCTTATATCGCCCTCCCTTCGCCCGCTTTGAAAGGACTAGCCATGACTGCCCGCCACACCAAGGTGCTGATCATCGGTTCCGGCCCGGCCGGATACACTGCCGCCATCTATGCCGCCCGCGCCATGCTGAAGCCGGTACTGATCGCCGGCATGGAACAGGGTGGCCAGCTGATGATCACCACCGACGTCGAAAATTACCCGGGCTTTGCCGATCCGATCCAGGGCCCCTGGCTGATGGAACAGATGCTGAAACAGGCAACCCATGTCGGCGCCGAGATCGTCAACGATCTCGTGACCGAAGTGAACCTGTCGGGCCGTCCCTTCGTCGCCCGCACCGATTCCGGCCAGGTCTGGACGGCCGACACGCTGATCATCGCCACGGGCGCCAAGGCCAAATGGCTCGGTATCGAGAGCGAGCAGCATTTCCAGGGTTTTGGCGTCTCGGCCTGCGCCACCTGCGACGGCTTCTTCTATCGCAACAAGGACGTCATCGTCGTCGGCGGCGGCAATTCCGCCGTCGAAGAAGCACTGTATCTGTCGCATATCGCCCGCTCCGTGACCGTGGTTCATCGCCGCGATTCGTTCCGCTCGGAAAAGATCCTGCAGGAGCGCCTGTTCGCCAAGGACAACATCAAGGTGTTGTGGAACACGGAAGTCGCCGAAATCACCGGCGCACCGGCCAAGCCGCCGATGCCGCCGTCGGTCTCGGGCGTTCGGCTGCGCGACACCAAGTCTGGCGCCATCAGCGACATGCCGATCGACGGCGTCTTCGTCGCCATCGGCCATGCGCCGGCGGTCGAGCTCTTCAAGGGGCAACTGGATCTCAAGCCGAACGGCTATCTGTGGACCGCCCCCGATTCGACGGCGACCAATATCGCCGGCGTGTTTGCTGCCGGCGACGTCACCGACGATGTCTACCGCCAGGCGATCACCGCCGCCGGCATGGGCTGCATGGCAGCGCTCGAAGCCGAGCGCTTCCTGTCCGCCGTGCCGGTGCAGGCCGAAGCCGCGGAATAAGCAATGAAGAGAGGGGGCGGCATGCCTTTGGATTGGGACAAGCTGCGCATTTTTCACGCAGCGGCGGAAGCGGGCTCGTTCACCCACGCGGCCGACCGGCTCCATCTGTCCCAGTCGGCAATCAGCCGCCAGGTCAGCGCGCTGGAACAGGAGATCGGCGTCAAGCTGTTCCACCGCCATGCGCGCGGCCTCATTTTGACCGAGCAGGGCGAGCTGCTCTACCGCACGGCCCATGACGTGCTGCTGAAGCTCGAAACGGTCAAGATGCAGCTGACCGAGACGACCGAAAAGCCGAGTGGCAAGCTGCGGGTCACCACCACGGTCGGGCTTGGCCAGGGCTGGCTGACCGACAAGATCCAGGAATTCCTCCAGCTCTATCCCGACATGTCGATCCAGCTGATCCTCGACAACGAGGAGCTCGACGTGAACATGCGCCATGCCGACTGCGCCATCCGGCTGCGCCAGCCGCAACAGTCGGACCTTATCCAGCGCAAGCTGTTCACCGTGCACATGCACGTCTACGCCGCCCCATCCTACATCAACCGCTATGGCGAGCCGCAGTCGATCGAGGATCTCGACAATCACCGGATCATCACCTTCGGCGAACCGGCCCCTGGATATCTGCTCGACGTCAACTGGCTCGAAGTGGCCGGCCGCACCTCGGACAATCCGCGGCAGCCGCATCTGCAGATCAACAGCCTGACCTCGATCAAGCGCGCCGCTCTCCTCGGCATCGGCATCGCCATGCTGCCGGACTACATCGTCGGGCGCGATCCGGGCCTCCTACAGCTGGTGACGAGCGCCGACGTACCGTCCTTCGACACCTATTTCTGCTACCCTGACGAGATGAAAAACGCTGCCAAGCTGAAGGCTTTCCGCGATTTTATCGTCGCCAAGGCCAGAAACTGGAACTTCTGAGAGCCGCTTTGCGCAGCCAAAGGTTAAGGCCTGCGGTCAGCGCATGCCTGACATGCATAAAAAAGCATTGTTCACTGCACAAAAAACCACCATATCGCACACAGCTGATGCACATGGTGGCTTTTTCCTCCCAGTTCCACCGCAGCAGCTGTTCCCCTCTGGAGGTTTTTGACCTTCATAATTAAAGGGCCCTGGAGCAATCCGGCGGCCCTCTTTTTTTTCCGGGGAACAGAAGGACGTTTTTCGGCATTCCACCGGCGCGCGAGGAATTAGCATTGCCGACTGTGCCAAAATTGGACACTTTTGCGTGGCTTTTCATGCAGACGTGAGTTGACCCCCGCATTTCCTGGCATATGTGAAACGGCTAATACCGATACGGACGACCGCAATGAATCTCGACGAAACACTCAAAGCGCTTGCGCACCCGGCGCGCATCGAAATGCTGAGCTGGCTGAAGGAACCGGAACGCCATTTCGGCGCCCAACTCCAGCCGCTTGCTCTCGGCGTCAGTGCTGGTCAGTTCGAACGCTGCGGGTTGTCGCAGTCGACCGTTTCCGCCCATCTGGCCACGCTGCAGCGTGCCGGGCTGATTTCCTCCACCCGCGTGGGCCAGTGGGTTCTCTATCGCCGCAACGAAGACGCGATCAGCAAATTCCTCGACGCCTTGAACAATCTGCTCTGACGCCCCAGATCTGCTGAGCCGGCCCACTCCTCCCTTCAGCCGGCTTTTTCTGGAGACGTTCATGACCAGTCTTTTCGATCCGATCCAAGTCGGACCTCTTTCCCTTTCGAACCGCATCGCCATGGCGCCGCTCACCCGCAACCGTTCGCCGGGCGCTGTGCCGAACGACCTCAACGTCACCTATTACGAACAGCGTGCCTCGGCCGGCCTTCTGATCTCCGAGGGAACGCCGATCAGCCATCAGGGCCAGGGCTATGCCCAGGTGCCGGGCCTGTATCTTCCCGAATCGATCGAGGGCTGGAAGCGGGTGACGTCTGCGGTTCACGCCGCCGGCGGCCATATCGCAGCCCAGCTCTGGCATGTCGGCCGCGTCTCCCACACTTCGCTGCAGCCGGGCGGCGCCCCGCCGGTCGCGCCGTCGGCGATCCGCGCCAAGTCTAAGACCTTCATCATCAACGAGGACGGCACCGGCGGCTTCGTCGAAACATCGGAACCCCGCGCCCTGGCGCTGGAGGAGATTCCGGGCATTCTCGAGGACTACCGTCGGGCCGCGCGCGCAGCCATCGACGCCGGATTCGATGCCGTCGAGATCCATGCCGCCAATGGCTATCTGATCGACCAGTTCCTGCGCTCCAGCGCCAATACCCGCACCGACACCTATGGCGGCTCGATCGAGAACCGCACGCGCCTTGCCCTTGAGGTGGTGGACTTCATCGCCGCCGAGATCGGCGCTGATCGCACCGGCATCCGGCTCTCCCCGGTCACCCCGGCAAACGACGTGTCCGATCCCGATCCGCAGCCGCTGTTCAACCATCTGGTCGAGCAGCTTGCCGCCCGCGATCTCGCCTTCATCCATGTGATCGAGGGCGCAACCGGTGGCCCGCGCGACAACCTGCCCTTCGATTGGGCCGGCTTCAAGGCCGCCTATCGCGCCAAGGGCGGCAAGGCCGCCTGGATGGTCAACAATGGCTATGACCGCGCCATGGCCATGGACGCGATCCAATCAGGCCGCGCCGACATGGTCTCGTTCGGCCGGCCGTTCATTTCCAACCCGGACCTTGTGCGCCGCCTCAAGGAAGACGCGCCGCTCAACGAGCCCGATCGCGCCACCTTCTACGGCGGCGGCGCCGAGGGCTATACGAACTATCCGAAGCTCGCCTGATCCGATCAGACGAGAGCGAACCCAGGAGAGAAGCCCCGCCGGACCGGCGGGGCTTCTGCGTTCCACCGTTCCGGTTCCCGAACCTGCACGCTCCGGGCGGATGGGTCCGCGTCGTCACTCACGACAGCGCATGCCGCGAGGTCGGCGCAGCAGAATCGCGCGACATAGCATCAACGGCCGCGCCCGCCGGTTCGGGCAGGCATCCGAGCTGACCGAGCGTGGTGCGCAGCGCCTCGTCGATCGGCGTATGCGGCTCCTCACCCAGAAAGGCGACCAGGCGGGCATTGTCCATCCGCAGCGGCACGCGCCACAGATAGCGCATCTCGAGGAGCTCGCGAAACAGCGGCACGAAGGGCGAGGCGAGCCGCACCAGCCACCAGGGAAAGGCCTTGGTTTTGAGATCCGGCCTGGCGCAGACCCGGCGGATCGCCTCGGCCATCTGGCGCCCGTCATGGTCGTAGAAGCCGTCCATGTGGAAGCGGGCAAACAGCGGCAGACGGTCGACTTCGCCAAGCAGACGCACCATGGTCTCTGCCACGTCCGGCAGATAGGCCCATTGGTGACCGACGCCGTCCCGGCCGGGACGACCGATCGATTTCAGCGGTTTGCCGGGTTTGACGATGCCCTGCGCAAACCAGTTATTGCCGGACCCGGGACCGAAGAAGTCGCCGGCCCTGACGATCAGCACCGGCACCCCCTCGCCCGCCGCCCTTTCCAGCCGCGCCTCAAGCTCGACCCTGATCTTGCCCTTGCGCGTCACCGGGTTCTGCGGACTGTCCTCGTTGACCAGGGGAAAGGCGTCCGGGCCGTAATTGTACACGGTGCCGGGCATCAGGATACGCGCGCCGCTGGCCTTCGCGGCCGCAATCGTGTTGTCGATCATCGGCAGCACCAGCTGCGCCCAGTTGCGATAACCCGGCGGATTGACCGCGTGCACGATGAGTGCAGCACCGGTTGCCGCTGCGACCACGTCGGCCCGCTCCATGGCGTCGCCCTGGACCCATTGATAGTGCGGCGGACGAGCCCGCAGGGCGCCGGCCCGGCGATGCAGGGCCCGGATCTCGTAGCCCTCGGTCTTCAGGCGGGCCGCCAGCGCGCCGCCGATGCCGCCGGTCGCGCCAAGCACCAGCGCCACCTTGTGCAGTTCCCGTTCATTCGTCTCGGTCATGGTGATGTCTCCTTGGCTCTGTTGCAAGGAGTATGACCGGGATGCGGGGCTATACGGAATTGCCTATTGTTCTTTGTCTGCTATACATATTCGTATGAGCACCAAGATGAACTGGGACTATTACCGGACCTTCCTCGCCGTTCTGCGCGAAGGGTCGCTTTCGGGCGCGGCCCGCGATCTCGGCCTCACGCAGCCGACGGTCGGCCGGCACATCGACGCCCTCGAACAGGCCAGCGGCGAGGCCCTGTTCCTGCGTACCCCGAAAGGGCTGTTGCCGACACCGATCGCCCTCCAGATGCGCGGCCATGCCGAGGCGATGGCAGCAACCGCGGCGGCGCTTGAACGCGCCGCCTCCGGCCGCATCGACCGTGTCAGCGGCACGGTGCGCATCAGCGCCAGCGAAGTGATCGGGATCGAGGTGCTGCCGCCGATCCTGGCCCATCTGCAGGAAGAGCATCCCGATCTTGCCATCGAACTGTCGCTGTCCGACCAGGTGGAGGACCTGCTGAACCAGGCGGCCGACATCGCCATCCGCATGGTCGAGCCGGCGCAGGACGCGCTGGTCTGCCGCCGCATCGGCCAGATCCCGCTCGGCTTCTATGCCCATCGCCGCTATCTGGACCAGCACGGCACCCCGCTGACGCTCGATGCGCTCGCAAAACACCGCCTGATCGGCTTCGACCGCCAGCTTGCCTATGTCAGGGCCGCTCTCGCGAGCCGGCCGGATCTCGCCGGAATCCGCTTCGCCTTTCGCAGCGACAGCAACCTCGCCCAGTTCGCCATGCTGCGGGCCGGCGGCGGCATCGGCATATGCCAGGCCGGCATCGCCCGGCGGCACCCGGATCTGGTCGCCCTGCTGCCGGGCGCTCCGGACCTGTCGCTGGAGACCTATGTCGTCATGCACGAAAACCTGAAGAGCGCTCCGCGCTGCCGCATCGCCTTCGACGCGCTGGTCGCGGGGCTTCGCGACTACCTGAACGAAGGGGACAGAGAATGAGCGAATTGACGCGCACCGAACGCGACACCTCGACCGCGACCGGCAGCGGCCCGACCGGCGGTTTTGCGCCGCTGGTGCCGGAACTCGACGTATTCGACATCACAGCCAGCCTCGCCTTCTGGTGCGGCGCGCTCGGCTTCACCATCGCCTATCAGCGGCCGGAGGCGAAATTCGCCTATCTCGAACGGCAGGGCGCACAGGTCATGCTGTGTGAGATCAACGGAAACTGGCAGACGGGCCTCCTGCAGCGCCCGTTCGGGCGCGGCGTGAATTTCCAGATCGCCACCGACGACCTCAACCCCATCCTCGAAGCGCTGAACAGGCAGGCATGGCCTCTCTTCGAAGAGACGAGCGAAAGCTGGTATCGCATTGGCGCAACGGAAGAAACGGGGTCCCGGGAAATGCTGGTTCAAGACCCGGACGGTTATCTCATCCGTTTCTCGCAAACGCTCGGTAGGCGGGCGATCGGTCAGGCCTGCCCGCCGCCGGGCTGATAGCGATCGACGATCTCGACCTCCGGCCGGTCACCGCCGTCGCTGTATTCGTAGTGCCACTTGCCCTTCTCGTCCTGATAGCTGATCTTGACGGGCTCGTCTCCGACCTGCTGTTCCTGCATGACGATACGGGCGGCTTCCAGCGCCTCGTCGTGGCTGGCAAAGCTTTCGGAAAACACGTCCCCGAGCTTGTAGGCCCATCCCCCGTCGTGAGGAACGATTTCGTAGGCAACCTTGGTCATTGCGTCCTCCTTTCCAGAGCCTAAGCTCAGTATCGCATCAAGCGTCCCATTCCGCAAACCCGCAGCCCGCCGGAACCGTTCCGTCCGCTCATCCGTTCCCGCCCGTTCAACGCCGGCAACCGCATAAAGAGGCCCCCGATGTCGTCCATGCTCAAACAGGAAAAAATCCTTCTCTTTCCGATTGTTCTGGCGATTCTCGGATTCAGTCTCGAACACGAGATCCTGGCCATGGGCACGGCGGTATCGCTGGCCGCCGCGGCCGTTCTGATCGCCGCCATTCTCGCCGCCTCGCTGCGGGTCGCGCATCACGCCGAAGTGCTCGCAGTGAAGGTCGGCGACCCTTATGGCACGATGATCCTCACCCTTTCGGCGGTCGCCGTCGAAGTGCTGATCCTGGCCATCATGATGAGCAATGAAGGCTCGCCGACGCTGGTGCGCGACACGATCTATTCGGCCGTCATGCTCGACATCAATGGCATCCTCGGCCTCGCCGCCCTCATCGGCGGCCTGAAACACGGCGAGCAACCCTACAACGACGATTCGGGCAAGACCTACGGCGTGATGATCCTGACCGCCATGGGCATATCCATGGTGGTCCCGGAATTCGTGCCGCGCGACAAGTGGCAGTATTATTCACTGTTCACGGTCTTCGCCATGGTGGCGCTCTACGGCCTGTTCCTGCGCATGCAGGTCGGCACGCACAGCTACTTCTTCAGCTACAGCTATCCGCGCGGCAAGGGCCGCGAGGATGAGGAGCATGATCCGGCGGAACCTGGTGAACCGGCGACCCGATCGATCGCCGTCATCCTGTTCGGTGTCGTGCTGATCGGCATTCTCGCCGAGTTCATGTCCGCCTTCATGAACACCGGTCTCAAGGAGGTCGGCGCCCCGATCGCTCTCACCGCCATCCTCGTTGCCGGCATCTCCGCCGGTCCGGAGATCCTGACCGCCCTTCGCGCCGCCCTCGCCGACCGCATGCAGGCAACCGTCAACATCGCCATGGGCGCCTCGCTGTCGACCGTCATCCTCACCGTCCCGGTGATGGAGGCGATCGCCCTCTATACCGGCCAGCCCTTCATCATGGCGATGACGCCGGTGCAGACCGTGATGGTCGCGATCACGCTGATCGCTGCGGCGATCAACCTCAACGATGGCGAAACAAACGCGATCGAGGGCATGACACACTTCATCCTGTTCGCCACCTTCATCATGCTGTCCTTCCTCGGTCTCTGAGGCAGGTCGACGGACGGCGGAACTTTTCCCGCCCTTCGTCCTTTCCCGGTCATGGTCCCCGGCCGGCGTGGTGCGCCCCATTGTCACCACCTTGGCGGACCAGAAACCTTCCGCGGGTCGCGGGGGGCAAACTCGGGAGCCGAACCTTGAAGAGATTAGACGTCATCGACGGCATGCGCGGCTATTTCCTGGTCTTCATGCTGATCAACCACCTGGTCTTCACCGGCGGCCTCTGGCTCGTCCAGATCAATCACCGCAATCTCGCCTTCGTCGAAGATGCGCAGGGCTTCGTCTTCCTGTCGGGGCTGCTCACCGGCATGGTCTATGCCCGCAAGATGATGAAGGACGGCTATACCGCGGCGCGCGACAAGATCTGGTCGCGCGTCTTCGAACTCTATCGTTATGCCATGGGCATCGTTCTGGTGATCCTGGCGCTGCAACTGCTGCTGCCGGGCGCTGCGGCGATCTGGACCAACTGGCTGGGCGGCACCCGCCTCGACGACCCCTTGCGGCTGGCCGCCATCGCCACCTTCCTGTTCCAGCCGACATTCATGGACATCCTGCCGCAATACATCGTCTACATGTTCTTTGCGCCGGCAATCATCTGGCTTTGCATCGAAGGGCGATGGAAGATCGTGGCGATCATCTCTGTCCTAGCCTGGATGGCCGCCCAGCTCGGCCTGCAGCGTATCGTCACCTACCCGGTGAGCGACTGGCTGGCCGGCGGTGCCGAAGCCAAGAAGGAAGGCATCCGCGCCTCCTTCAATCTGCTCGGCTGGCAGGTCGTCTTCTTCGCCGGCCTGCTGGCGGGCACCCTGACCTCGATGAAGAAGGTGGAGTGGACCCGCATCTTCGATCCGCGCAAGGACTTCATCGCCAAGGCGGCGCTCGCCGTCTGCGTCTTCTTCCTGCCCCTGCGGATCCTGACCGCGCACGGCCTGATGCCGGGTATCGTGCTGGAGAAGTTCGGCCTCATGGAAGTACGTGCCGATTTCGGCCCGGTCTATCTCCTCAACTTCGCCGCGGTCGCCTATGGCCTCGCCTGGCTGCTGATCGCCGGTCCGCGCCATGAGAACGCCACCATCCGCACCATTGCATCGACGCTGACAGGCCTGTTCTCGCTGAGCTATCTGCAGCTGCTCGGCCGCCATTCGCTGCAGATCTATGTCTGGCACGTGTTGATCGTCTACGGCGTCTTTTACATCGACGGCCGCTTCGGCGAGTTCTCGAACGTGACCAAGACGGTCATCACCTTCGGCTCCCTGGCGCTGCTCTGCCTTCCGGCGCTCTGGCGCGAGCGCAACCGGACCCCCGCCACGCCGCCCCCCTCGCCCGCCAAGCGCGCCCCGGCGCAGCTCGCACCGACCATGAAGGTCGCAACCTGAGGCCTTCACTCCTCGGCGAAAACATGAAAAAGGGCGGGACCACTGAGGCCCCGCCCTTTCCTTTGTTGGCCTTAGTCTTCGTCTGCTTACTTGCAGGCGGCGCAGAAGCGCTGGATACGCTTGCAGGCTTCCTCAAGCAGCTCTTCCGAAGTCGCATAGGAAATGCGGAAGTTCGGGCCGAGACCGAAGGCGGAACCGTGAACGACCGCCACGCCTTCCGTTTCCAGAAGCTCGGTGACAAAATCCTCGTCGGTCTCCATGACCTTACCCGACGGTGCGGTCTTGCCCATCAGGCCGGCGCAGGACGGATAGACGTAGAAGGCGCCTTCCGGGGTCGGGCACTTGATGCCGGTCGCCTGGTTGAGCATGGAAACCACGAGGTCGCGACGACCTTCGAAGATCTTCTTGTTCGCCGGAATGAAGTCCTGCGGACCGTTGAGCGCCTCGACGGCGGCCCACTGGGCAATCGAGCAGGCGCCGGAGGTCTGCTGGCCCTGGATCATGTCCATGGCCTTGATCAGCTCCAGCGGGCCGGCGGCATAGCCGATACGCCAGCCGGTCATGGCATAGGCCTTCGACACGCCGTTCATGGTCAGCGTGCGGTCATAGAGCTTCGGCTCGACCTCGACCGGGGTGGCGAACTTGAAGTCGCCATAGGTCAGGTGCTCGTACATGTCGTCGGTCAGAACCCAGACATGCGGATGCTTGACCAGCACATCGGTCAGCGCCTTGAGTTCATCATGGCTGTAGGCCGCGCCCGACGGGTTGGACGGCGAGTTGAAGATGAACCACTTGGTCTTCGGCGTGATGACGCTTTCGAGATCGGCAGCGGTCAGCTTGAAATTGTTCTCCTGGCGGGTCGAGACGAACACCGGCGTGCCGCCGCACAGCGCCACCATTTCCGGGTAGGACACCCAGTAGGGTGCCGGCACGATCACTTCATCGCCCGGGTTGAGCGTCGCCATGAAGGCGTTGAAAAGAATCTGCTTTCCGCCCGTGCCGACGATCGTCTGCTCGGGCTTGTAGTCAAGGCCGTTCTCGCGCTTGAACTTCTCGGCAATCGCCTTGCGCAGTTCCGGAATACCGGAAACCGGCGTATACTTCGTCTCGCCGCGGGTAATCGCGTCGATAGCGGCCTTCTTGATATTGTCGGGCGTATCGAAGTCCGGCTCGCCGGCGCCAAGGCCGATCACGTCGCGGCCCTTGGCCTTCAGCTCGCGGGCTTTCTGCGAGACTGCGATGGTTGCGGAGGGCTTTACACGGGAAAGAGCGTCGGCAATGAAGGCCATTGTGATTGTCCTGAAGCTGTTGATCGGCGGAACCTCGATCGGCCAAGGCCCCAGGTTCAAGTTCTATGGCGAAATCACACCCGTGTTTCAAGCGGAAAGCGGGTGAGTGGGGACATTCGCGGAGCTTTTCATTTTTAAGGCTTTCTTCATTCCCGGGTAAGCCTTCGGCGCTAGACTTGCGTGCGCGAAATCCGCGAGGCAATCGAGACGCGAACCCGATGACCATGCACAGCATCTATGCACAGCTCGTCAAGACCGCCGGCGCCTGGTCGACGGCCTACGGACCCTTCGTGCTGCGCTCCGCCCTGCAACCGATCTTCGAGCGGGTGTCGGACGGCGTCTTCGACATCTACGCCTTCCAGGGGCTGGTGCGCGCCGAACGCAATGGCGAGGCCTATCCGCCCTCGCAGTTCTTTCCCCTGGTGGCGCCCGACGATCTGCCAGCCGTCGACAGCCTCCTGAGAAGTATCCATATTCTCAATGCCGGTCTCCTGCAGCGCGAGCGCACGCGGGTGCTGGTGAGCTTCCAGCCGCTGCTGTTTACCGATGGCGTCGAACTGCGCCACGAGCTCGACCGCATCCGCCTCGCCGCCCATGAGGCCGCACTGGCGCCGGAGCGCATCCTGTGCGACCTGTCGGCAGCGACGGCCGGAAACGGCCGCGTCACCCGACGGATCCTCGACAGCCTGCGCGGCGCCGGCCTCAAGGTCTCGATGTCGAATTACGAAGCGAGCGAACACGACATCCAGGACGTGCTGGCGCTCAGGCCCGACGTCGTCCGCTTCGATGGCGACTGGGTGCGCGACTATCTCGACAACTCGGCGGGCTTTGCCCTGCTGCGCGTCATTGTCCGGCAATTGCAGGAAGAGGGCATCCAGCCGATCTTCGAACGGCTGGAGGAGAGCTGGCAGGTCGATCTCTGCCTGGAACTCGGTGTAACGCTGCTGCAGGGCTATGCGCTGGCAAGGCCGCAGATCGCACCGACCACGTTCAATGCCGAATTCCCGGAAATGCTGCTGCCGCCCGCAGGGCCGTCAGGGCAGCCCTCCCCGTCCCTGCAGAGCCAGGCGGGCCAACAAGCGGGCATGGAGCGGACCGAAGGGCCGGCGCGCCACCCGCGCGTCTTCGGCAAGCGGCGTCAGGCGCCTCAGACTTGAGCAGATTGGCCAAGCCGCAGGCATTTGCGTCCTTCGCCTTGATATCGCCACGATAAATGCCGGGTGCCGCCGCAATTCGGTCCCCGTGAAGCCCTCAAGCGGGTCTTTTCTCCGTCGCATTGCACTGTTCCAAATGCGAGGACTGACGAATGTTTCTGGAAGACGAGAGTTCCGAAGCGCGTCCCTGGTTCCACACCCTCTTTGATCGCGGCCGCATGGCGCTTCTCGGCATGGTCGCCTGCACCGCCATGCTGGCCGCTCTGGCCACCACGGCCCATGCCGCCGCCCCGCAGCAGCATGGGCAGGCCCCCTTGGTGCAGTCAGAGGCGGCACGCAATTTAGAGCCCACGCAGCATGCGCTTTCCGTCGCGGTCGATCCCATGCCGACCGCCTCGACCCCGCTTGCCGCCCCGCGCATCGCTGCATCCGGCCCTGCCATGCTGCCGGCCAACGACGCCCTGTCCAACCGCTACATTCTACTGGGCCTGATGATGCTCTGCTTTGCCGCCATGACCGCGGGCAGCCTCGCGCTCTGGCGCCGAAGCCTCAAGGAAATGCTGCGCACCACCACGGGCCGCCGCGATGTCTGAGAAGGACCGCTGGAGCCGGCCGCCGCTCTGGCGGCGCCTCGGCCCCGCCGAACGGGCGATTGCGCTCGTGATCGCCGGCGTTATCGCCGCCGGGCTTCTGCTGATCGCCGACGGCCTTTACATGAAGGCGCGGGCCGGAATCGTCACGCCCGGACAGATCGAGCACGGTCCGGCTTCGGCAACGCAGCCCATCTGCCGCGTGTAGGAAAAAGACCGCTCACGTTCCCGGCACCGGCTCTTGCCAATGCGCCATCCTCTCCCAGATAGAGCGAAGACACGAGGAGGTGCGCTATGATGACAGGCCAGACAGGACATCCCGCCATTCTTGCCGGCGCCTTTGGCCTTATCGGCCTTGCCATGGTCGCGCTTGCGCAGCCGGCAGCGGCCGAGGATCGCGTCGCCACGCAGAAGTTCGAAGTCGTGGTGACCCCGCTCGCAACCGGGCTCGAACATCCCTGGTCCGTCGAAGTCCTGCCTGACGGCGCCTATATCGTCACCGAACGCCCGGGCCGGATGCGGATCGTCCGCGACGCAAGGCCCGGCGCGCCGATCGACGGCTTGCCCGAACTCTTCGTCGGCGGCCAGGGCGGCCTGCTCGACATCGCCCTCTCGCCCGACTTTGCCGACAGCCGCCGGCTCTACTTCACCGCCTCGATCCCCGGCACGGGCGGCCAGGGAACCGCACTGTTCGCGGCCAGGCTGTCGGGCGACGAAAGCCGCCTCGAAGATGTCAAACGGCTCTTCGCCATGAACCGCTTCACCGGCACGACCCAGCATTTCGGGTCGCGCATCGCCATCGCCGGCGATGGCAGCCTGTTCTTCGGCATCGGCGAGCGCGGCGAGATGGACCGCGCGCAGGACCCACGGGACCATGCCGGCTCCATCCTGCATCTCGATCCCGACGGCAAGCCGGCCGGCGGCAATCCCTTTGCCGATGGCGCGAAGGGCCTGCCGGAGATTTGGTCGATCGGCCACCGCAATCCGCAAGGGATCGTCATCGACCCTGCCGACGGCACGCTCTTCACCGTCGAGCATGGCGCCCGCGGTGGTGACGAGATCAATGCTCCGAAGGCCGGCAGCAATTACGGTTGGCCGGTCGTCTCCTACGGCAAGCACTATTCCGGCGCCGAAATCGGCATCGGTCAGTCGGCCGATGGTTATGAATTGCCGATCCACTATTGGGACCCATCGATCGCACCGGGTGCCATCGACGTCTATCGCGGCGCCATGTTCCCGGAATGGGACGGCGATTTCCTGGTCGCCGCCCTGAAATACCAGCTGCTGGCGCGCATCGAGCGTGACGAGAACGGCGTCGTCACCGGCGAGGAACGTCTGCTCGACGGCGACTATGGGCGCATCCGCGACGTCAAGGTCGCACCGGACGGGTCCGTCCTGCTGCTGACGGATGAGGAAGACGGCCAGCTGCTGCGCGTGAGCCGAGCGACCGCCCCCTGACCGGCGGCGCCGTGACGGACGAAGGCGACCGCACCCACGGCAAACCGCACCGTACCGCCGCGGCGTATCCCCGGCTTGTCGGCCCCTGATCGAACTGTTAGGCCTCGCCTCTTCTCGTCGCGTGCAACAGGTCGCTCATGTCCCGCATCCAGGCCAACCTCGTCCTCCTTCTTGCCGCCGCAATCTGGGGCGGGGGCTTCGTCGCCCAGTCCGAGGCCATGGAATGGCTGGGGCCGAACTGGTTCAACGCGCTGCGCTTCCTGCTGGCGGCCTTGGCCGTCTTGCCGTTTGCTCTGCGTGAGGCCAGACGGGCAGAACGGCCGCTTTCGCTCCAGGATTGCGGCTGGTTTCTTCTGGTCGGTCTGTCGCTGCTTGCCGCCCAGAGCCTGCAGCAGATCGGCATCCAGACGACGAGCGTCACCAATGCCAGCTTCCTCACCGGCCTTTATGTCGTGCTCGTGCCGCTGATTGCGGTTGTGGTGCTGAGACGCCGGCCGCACTGGGTGATCTGGCCGGCCGCCCTGATCACCGTTCTTGGCATCCTGCTGCTCAATGGCGGCTCACTGTCGGCGCTCGGTGAGGGCGATAGTCTGATCATGCTGTGCGCCATCTTCCTTGCGGTGCAGATTACCCTGACGCCGATCGCCATCCGCGACAACGGCCGGCCGCTGGCGCTGGCGACCATCCAGTTCTTCGTTTGCGCTGCCGGCGCGGGAAGTGCCGCCGTCGCGCTCGAACCGATCAGCATGGGAGCGATCACCGCGGCGCTTCCGGAAATCCTCTACGGGGGCCTCCTCTCCTCGGGTGTCGCCTTCGTCCTACAGATCATCGGCCAGCGCTATACCTCCGCCTCGCAGGCCGCGATCTTCCTGTCTTCGGAGGCGCTGTTCGGCGCGCTGTTCGGCGCCCTTCTGCTCGCCGAAACCCTGCCGGCCATCGGTTATGTCGGTTGTGCGATGATTTTTGCCGCCATGATGCTCGTCGAACTGGTGCCGGAACTCACGCGAAGACGTGCGCCCGCCGCCTGACGGCTATTTACGTCACACCTAAAATACGACAAGTTTTCCTAAGGAAGAAGCCAGCAAGCCGCAAAAATACATCGCCAGCGATGCATTAAACGCCGAAAGAGCAAAATATTCCCCTCCCGACGCTGGAGACACCGATGCTCGCGCGTCGGACCCCATCGCCACCGCTGGTGGTTGGAAAAGTTTCGCTTGCCAATTTTTAATAAACCAAGCACTCTTCGCCCGTTCGGGCAATTTGCGAGCACGGGAAGACCTTATAATACATGCGCGCCGGAGACGCTATAAGTTCCGGGCAGGTTATGCACTACAGAAGCGAGTATACTTGCTTTTTTTGGGGCGTAACTGCGGCAACAGGGGCGCCTTTCCTCAAAAATCGAGAAATGCCTGTCGAGAACCCGGATACGGGAAACATTGCAATGCTGCCCCGCCGACACAGGGCAGAGAGAAAAGGACCTGACGCATGGCCGAGACTGGCACCGTAAAATTCTTCAATACCGACAAGGGCTTCGGCTTCATCAAGCCCGACAATGGCGGCGCAGACATCTTCGTACACATTTCCGCCGTCCAGGCTTCCGGCCTGCAGGGGCTTTCTGAGAACCAGAAGGTGAGCTTCGACACCGAACCGGATCGTCGCGGCAAGGGCCCGAAGGCCGTCAACCTGCAGATCGCCGGCTGATACCAGCATTTCGCTTCTGCATTCGCATTGCGGCCCGGCAGGTATGCCGGGTTTTTTTGTTCAGACTCCGTTCAGCCTGCGCTCCCTACCCTGCCATCATTGTCCGTTGCATGACGGGCGCCCCATTGCAGGCCACAGGAAGGCAAAGCCATGAACACCATCGCAAAATACTCCCTGCTGGCGGCCGCGATTGCCATTGCGCCGCTTGCCGCTACGTCGGAAGCCTCGGCCGGCGACCGCTATCGCCGCCACCACAATCAGGACATGCTGGCAGCTGGCGCCCTCGGCCTGGCCGCCGGCCTCGTAACCGGTTCCGTGATCGCCAGCCAGCCGCGCACCGTCTATGTCGAGCCCGAGCCGATCTATGTCGAACCCGCCCCGCGCCGTGTCTATGTCGCGCCGGAACCGGTCTATGTCGACGACTATCCGCCGGCCCCGCGCCCCGTCTATGGCGCTAGCCTCGAGCCCTGGACCCCGGAATGGTATGACTATTGCTCGGCCCGCTACCGCAGCTTCAACGCCCGCTCGGGCACCTATGTCGGTTATGACGGCCGCTCGCACTTCTGCACCGCCGGCTGAACCGATTAACGGATTACCCCTCTGAAATGCGCCGCACTGCGGCGCATTTTTCGTTCATAGCCAATGTTTGGCGCCTAGATGCCGCGCAGGAACGGATTGGTGCGGCGCTCCTCGCCGATCCGCCCGCCCGGGCCGTGGCCGCAGATGAAACCGACGTCGTCGCCGAGCGGCAGCACCTTGTCACGGATGGAGTTGATGAGCGTCTGGTGATCACCGCCCGGCAGATCGGTGCGCCCGATCGAACCGGCAAACAGCACGTCACCGACATGGGCGAAGTTCTGGGCGCGATTGAAGAAGACCACATGGCCCGGTGCATGGCCCGGGCAGTGAAACACCTCGAACACGTGGTCGCCGAAGGACACCTTGTCCCCTTCGTTCAGCCAGCGATCCGGCACCGTATTGCGCACCTTCATCGGCACGTTGAACATCAGCGCCTGCTGCTCGAGCTTCTGCAGCAGCGGTTCATCGTCCTTGTGGGGGCCGACGATCTCGATCCCGAGCGCTTCCTTCAGTTCTTCTGCGCCGCCGGCATGATCGATATGCCCGTGGGTGAGCCAGATCTCCTTGAGCTTGATGCCGTTTTCCTCAAGCGTCTTCAGGATGATCTCGACATCGCCGCCCGGATCGACGATCACGCCCTCACGCGTCTCGCTGTCGAACAGGATAGTGCAATTCTGCTGGAAGGGGGTCACCGGAATGATCCCGGCCTGCATTTGTCCCATGGGGCGGCTCCTTCTGTGTATCGGCTGCGCATAACATGTTCGCAGTCAAACTCAAATCATCGCGTTCACCGGCTAAACTGTGCGATCCTGGTAATTTCGTTGGAGTTTTTCGCCGTCTGCGCTTAGTTTTGCCGCAAAACGGCTATCGGGCTCCCGCCAGGAGGAGTGCCGTTCACCGAACATGAGCAGCCAAGGCCTCGCGGTTCAAGCGACCGCGGGACCATGGCGCCAAAGGAACAAGGAAGCAACAAGTGGCTCGACAGCCTGCGGGCAAGACTGCCAGGAAAGAATTGCCGGAAATGCCGGTCGTCGATGACAAGACGATCGATTTCGAAACGATCGAACTGCTGTTCTTCGCCTATCGCGATTTCGTCTCGGACCCCGATGCGATTCTCGCCAAGATCGGCTACGGCCGCGCCCATCACCGCGTCGTCTATTTCGTCAGCCGCCGGCCCGGCATGACAGTCGCCGACCTTCTCGCCATCCTGCAGATCACCAAGCAGAGCCTTGCCCGTGTGCTGAAGGAGCTGATCGATTCCGGCTACATTCGCCAGATGGCCGGTCCGGCCGACCGTCGCCAGCGCCGGCTTTATCCGACGCTCGCCGGGCGGGAACTGGCGCTGGCGCTGTCCGAGCCGCAGTCGCGCCGCATCGCCAAGGCTCTGGAAGGCTTCACGCCGGCCATGCGCGAGGGCGTGCACAAGTTTCTCGAAGGCATGAGCCGCGCGGGCAGCACCGCCGGCGACGAGACCGCCGGAGCGGAATGACATGGCCCGCAAGACCTTCATTGCCGATGATGCGCCGCATCTCCTGGTCGTCGATGACGACACCCGCATTCGGGACCTTCTGCAGCGTTACCTGTCGGAACAGGGCTTCCGCATCACGGTTGCCGCCGATGCCGGAGAGGCAAGACGCAAGCTCGAAGGCCTGCATTTCGACCTGCTCGTGCTTGACGTGATGATGCCCGGCGAGTCCGGCCTGTCTCTGACGCGCAGCATCGCCGCAGACAAGCAGATCCCGGTCATCCTGCTCACCGCCCGCTCCGAGGCCGAATCGCGCATTGCCGGCCTCGAGGCCGGCGCCGACGACTATCTCGCCAAGCCGTTCGATCCGCGCGAGCTGGTGCTGCGGATAAACAATATCCTCAAGCGCAATCCCGGCACGGACCAGCCGAAGATCGAGCAGGTCATGTTCGGGCCATATACGTTTTCCATCCTGCGCCGTGAACTGAAGCGCGGCGCCGAAGTCATCAAGCTCACCGACCGCGAGCAGGAGATCATGCTGCTGTTTGCGACCCGCGCCGGCGACACGATCCCGCGCCACGAGCTGATCGGCAATGATACCGAAGTCGGCGAGCGCACGATCGACGTGCAGATCAACCGGCTGCGCCGCAAGATCGAGGATGATCCGGCCAATCCGGTCTGGCTGCAGACGGTGCGCGGGATCGGCTACCGGCTGAGCATGGACTAGCACCGCGAAGGCGGCCAAGGGAAGTAAGGGCGAATGACGCTGTTCGACAGCATCCGCAGGGACAATGACCGCGCCCCCGGCGGCCTGCGCGGCCTATCGCGCTGGCTGCGGCATCAGCTGCCGACGGGGCTTTATGCCCGGTCGCTGCTGATCATCATTCTGCCGATGCTGATCCTCCAGACCGTGCTGGCCGCCGTCTTCATGGAACGCCACTGGCAGATGGTCACCGAGCGCATGTCGAGCGCGGTCACCCGCGACATCGCCGCCATCATCGCGCTGATCGAGACCTATCCGGACGAGGCCGACTTCCGCAACATCGTGCAGATCGCCCGCGACAAGCTCGCCATGACGGTGTCGATGGAGGAAGACGGTGAGCTGCCGGCACCCCGCCCGAAACCCTTCTTCTCCATCCTCGACCAGATCCTGTCCGACCAGATCGAGAACCAGATCGCCAAACCCTTCTGGATCGACACGGTCGGCGATTCCCGCCTTGTCGAGATCCGCATTGCCCTAGACAAGGGGGTGTTGCGCATCTTTGCCCGTCGCAACTCGGCATACGCGTCCAACACGCATATCTTCCTGTTGTGGATGGTCGGCACATCCCTGGTGCTGATCGTGATCTCGACGTTCTTCCTGCGTGGGCAGATCCGGCCGATCCTGTCGCTCGCCAAGGCGGCGGAAAGCTTCGGCAAGGGCCAGCGCCCGCCGGAGGGTTTCAGTCCGCGGGGCGCCGACGAGGTCCGACGCGCCGGCCTGGCCTTTATTCTCATGCGCGAGCGCATCGAACGGCAGATGGAACAGCGCACAGCCATGCTGACCGGCGTCAGCCACGATCTGCGCACCATCCTCACCCGCTTCAAGCTGCAATTGGCGCTCGCCGGCGACAATCCCGATCTCCAGGGTCTGAACCAGGACGTCGACGACATGCAGACCATGCTTGAGGGCTACATGGCCTTTGCCCGCGGCGAGGCCGAGGAGGACGTCGGGCAGCTGAGGCTCACGGAGCTCTTCGACAAACTCAAGGCCGATTTCGAGCTGCACGGCAAGACGCTGACCTACCGCCTCGAAGGCGACGACGAGGTGACCGTCCGCCCGAACGCCTTTACCCGTCTCGTCACCAACCTCGCTTCCAACAGCCGGCGCTATGCCGACCGGGTCGAGATCGAAGCCAAGCACAACGCCAAGTGGCTGACCATCGTGATCGACGATGACGGCCCGGGCATCCCCGCCGACTATCGCGACGACGTGTTCAAGCCATTCTTCCGGCTGGACGAGGCGCGCAATCTCGATGCGTCCGGCACGGGCCTCGGGCTGGCGATCGCCCGCGATATCGCCCGCAGCCACGGCGGCAACGTCACCTTGAGCGACAGCCCGCTCGGCGGTCTGCGCGCCACCGTGCGCGTGCCCGCCTGAAGCACGATCACGGAGGACCGCCATGGCAAGCAACTGGAGTGCGATGACCTGGTTCAACCCGCCGGCGCGCGTCGAGACGACAGCCGACGGTCTCCTCGTCGTCACCGACAGGGACACCGATTTCTGGCAGACCACCTATTACGGCTTCCGGCACGACAACGGCCATTTTCTCAGCCGCCCGCGCGCGGGCGAGTTTACCATGACGACGCGTTTTACCGGCCGCTATCAGACCCTCTACGATCAGGCCGGCCTGATGGTGCGGCACGACGCAGAGAACTGGTTGAAATGCGGGATCGAGTTCACCGACGGGCTTTGCCACATGAGCACCGTCGCCACCGTCGATGGCCGCTCCGACTGGTCGGCCTTTGCGCTGGGCGATCTGGATGGAGCACTCGACCTGCGCCTCACCCGGCTCGGCGACGCCCTGTTCGTCCAGTACCGCACGGCGCAGGAGGGTTCCTGGCGCATGGCGCGGCTCGCCTATTTTCCGGCCGGTTTCAAGACGCTCGATATCGGGATCATGGCCTGCTCACCGCAGCGCGCCGGTTTCGAAGTGATGTTCCACGATTTCTCGGTTGACGATCCGGTGAGCCGCGACATTCATTGAGGAATGTCGACGAAAGACATCACATCATCTTCATGCCGTTCGGCACTGGCCGTTCGACGGCAGCGAGCACGATCGCACCGCTCTCGTCGGCGAAGCCAAGCGTGAGCACTTCCGAGCGGAAGGGCCCAATCTGGCGCGGCGGGAAATTCACGACGCCCAGAACCTGCCGGCCGATCAGGCTTTCCGGCGTGTAGTGCACGGTGATCTGTGCCGAAGATTTCTTGATACCGATCTCGGCACCGAAGTCGATGCGGATCTTGATCGCCGGCTTGCGTGCCTCCGGAAAGGGCTCCGCCTCGACGATTGTGCCGACACGGATGTCCACCTTCTCGAAATCGGCATAACTGATCTCGGTCTGCACGGTCGTCACGTCGCTCATCCGGCCAGTTCCTCGGCGCGCTTGCGCGCAGCCTCGATCGCCTGGTCGAACAGCGGCTGCATGCCTTCATCGGCCATCAGAACCGACAGGGCTGCAGCCGTGGTTCCGCCCGGTGAGGTCACGTTCTGCCGAAGTTTCGCGGCGGCGTCGGGGGACTGGTGAAGCAATTCACCAGCCCCCGCGACCGTTTCCCGTGCGAGCCGCATGGCCAGGTCCGCCTGCAGGCCGGCTTTGCGGCCCGCCTCAGCCATGCACTCGACGAGATAGAAGACATAGGCCGGGCCACTGCCCGACACCGCGGTCACCGCGTTGATCTGTTCCTCGCCCTCCAGCCACTCGACCGGTCCGGAGACCTTGAGCAGGCGGTGGACGATGTCGCGCTGTTCGGCACTGACGGCAGCGTTGGCAAAGGCGCCGGTCACGCCGCGACCGATCATCGCCGGCGTATTGGGCATGGCGCGCACCATGGCGGCCGCACCAAGCTGCTCCTCCATGAAGGCGAGCGTCTTGCCGGCCGCGACAGAAACGACGACCGTACCGGGACCGACGAGGGACTTCAGGCCCGGCAGCACCGCGGCCATCACCTGCGGCTTCAGCGCCAGGAACAGGATGCCGGCTTTCAGATCGGCCGGAACCTCGCGCACATAGGTCGCACCAGCATCGGCAATCTGGGTGAGCATAACCTCAGACGGACCGGGATCGATGACCGTCACCGACGAGCCGGGCACGCCGCTTTTCAGCCAGCCGGTCAGCATCGCGCCGCCCATATTGCCGGCGCCGACAAGCACCAGCTGCCCCATCGTCGAATACGTCATTCTCAAGCTTCCCCGGCCGTTTCGAACAGAACCGCCTCCATGGCGCTCTTGGCATCCATGCCAGACCAGACGACGAACTGGAAGGCCTGATAATAGGCTTCGCAGGCATCGATGGCGCTCGACAGCAGAACCTCGACCTGCCGATTGGTCGGTTCCGCGCCGCCGGCCAGCAGCAGCGACTGACGGAAGATCACGACGTCTTCGTGACGCCAGATGTCGAAATGGCCCATCAGCACCTGGCCGTTGATGTGCGACAGAAGCTTGATGACTTCGTTGAACCGGGCGTCCGGGATCTTGAGGTCGAAGGCGGCCGCCAGGTGCAGCGCCTCGAACTCTTCCATCCACGAGAAGGAAACATGGTAATCCGCCCAGCGGCCGGCCACCGTCATGGCCAGCTCGTCTTCACCCGAGCGTTCGAACGACCAGTCGTTGTTCGAGGCAACGAACTCGATCATGTCGACCGGGTTGGACTGTCGTTCGAATTCATATTCCATCAGGCTCATACGGCACCTTCTTGACCGGGATGAATGCGGGACTCGAGTGGCGACACCGAAGAACACACGCAACTATACCGGAAACAACACTAGGAATGATTACCTATGGACCCCAGGATACAACACCCACCCTGTCCGAAACTTGCGAAGGTCCGTTTCGAATCATCATTTAAAATCAGTGTATAACGGCGAAGACCAAGTACCAGCCCCCGGAACGCGTTTTGCCCAACGGGTCTGTGGACAGTCGTTGCGGCATAACCTCTGCAGTCGGCCTTAAACGACTCTGGCCATTGGCTTTTTTCTCGCCGTCGGCATGTGGATAAATAACCTGTATGAACGCCCCACGGCCGCCGCCGCACGAAACGCCGTCCGGACATGAAAAAACCCGCCACGGCAACCGTAGCGGGTCTGATCCTAGCACGTTTCCGAACAAGAATCCCGGAAACTATGACCTTCTCGCCATCCGGAAGGCGGAATGCTCACGCCGACTTTTCGGCGAGCTTGGCTTCCAGCGCCTCGATCCGCTTCAGCAGCGCATCATTCTCGTCCCGCGCCTTGATGGCCATCTCGCGAACGGCCTCGAATTCCTCCCGCTTGACCACGTCCATGCTGTTCAGCCAACGCTCGGCCTGCGAATGAAAGGCGGTTTCCATCTCCTTGCGCACGCCCTGCGCGGCGCCGGCGGCATCGGTCATCAGCTTGGCAAATTCGTCCATAATACGGTTCGGGCCCGTCGACATGGCAGTGGCTCCTTTTGCGTTCGATCACCGGACGGTGTCCTCGGTAACAGCTGTTGAGGTAGGCATTCCACCGCCCTGTTGCAAGCGATTTCCGTGCATGGCCGAGCGCTGCCGCCCACGCGTCAAGATTCCATCTTGACCGTGCCATATCAGGACGCCATTTTCCGGCAACATTAGAGAAAGGTCACCCTTGACGTCAGCTGCCGAACTTCTGTCCATACTGACCTTCCCGGCCATCGATCCGATCGCCTTTTCAGTCGGCCCCCTGGCGATTCACTGGTACGGACTGGCCTATGTCGCCGGCATCATGCTCGGTTGGCTCGTGGCCCGCGGCATGCTGCGCAACAGTCGGCTCTGGCGGAACGACACGCCGCCCTGTAGCGCCACCCATCTCGACGACTTCCTCGTCTGGGTCGCGCTCGGCATCGTGCTCGGCGGTCGCATCGGCTATATCCTCTTTTACGACTTCGCCTCCGTCGCCGCCGATCCCATTCGCGCGATCCAGATCTGGAACGGCGGCATGTCCTTCCACGGGGGCTTCCTCGGCGCCACGCTCGCCATGGTGTTCTTTGCCCGGCGCAACGGCATTGCCCTTTGGAGCCTGTTCGACATCGTCGCCAGCGTCGCGCCACTCGGCATCCTGTTCGGCCGCATCGCCAATTTCGTCAACGGCGAGCTTTGGGGCCGCCCCTCCGACGCCCCCTGGGCCATGGTCTTTCCGACCGGCGGCCCGTTTCCGCGCCATCCGAGCCAGCTCTACGAGGCGGCGCTCGAGGGACTGTTGACCTTCGTCCTGCTGCAGGTGCTCGGCCGGTTCTTCCAGGGCTTCCACAGACCCGGCCTCGTCACCGGCTGTTTCGTCATTCTTTACGCCTTGTCGCGTATCACTGTGGAGTTTTTCCGCGAGCCGGACCCGCAGCTCGGCTACCTGTTCGGCGGCTGGCTCACCATGGGCATGCTGCTGTCGCTGCCGATGCTGGCGGTCGGTGTCTGGGCGCTCTGGCGCGCCCGGCGCGCCGCGGCGGCGGACCTGAAGAGAATGTGAGGCGACCCCGATGACCACTGCCCTCGCCGACAAGATCAAGGCGCTGATCCTGGCCAGCGGCCCGATCAGCGTGACGGATTATTTCGCGCTTTGCCTCGCCGACCCGGAACACGGCTACTACAAGACGCGCAACCCGTTTGGCCGCGCCGGTGATTTCGTGACCGCGCCGGAGATCAGCCAGCTGTTCGGCGAAATGATCGGTGTCTTCCTGGTCGTCGCCTGGCAGCGCCACGGCGAGCCGCTCGATGCCCGCATCGTCGAGATCGGCCCTGGCCGCGGCACGATGATGGCCGACATGCTGCGCGTGATCACCCGCCTGGCGCCACGCCTTTACGAGACCGCGAGCGTGCATCTCGTCGAAACCAGCCCGGCGCTCCAGGCGGTTCAGCGCGAGACGCTGTCGGCGCATGGCGAGCGGATCCGCTGGCACACGAGCTTCGACGAGGTTCCGGAAGGCTTCACGCTGATTGCCGCCAACGAGCTGTTCGACGCCATTCCGATCCGCCAATTCGTCAAGACGCCCACCGGCTTTCGCGAACGCATGGTCGGGCTCGACGCGGATGGCGAACTCTGCTTCGCCGCCGGCGTCGCCACCCTCGATCCCGCGCTTCTGCCGCCCCGTCAGATCGCACCTCCCGACGGCGAGATCTTCGAGGTGGCCCCGGCCCGCCAGGCGGTCATGACCACGCTCTGCGACCGGCTGCGCAAGTGCCACGGCACCGCGCTCGTCATCGATTACGGCCATATGGTCAGCGGCTTCGGCGACACGCTTCAGGCGGTCCTCGCCCACGCCTACGACCCGCCACTCGCCCATCCCGGCATGGCGGACCTGACGAGCCATGTCGACTTCGAAAACCTCGCCCGCACGGCGCTCGCCGCCGGTGTCCACGTCAACGGCTGCATGTATCAGGGCGACTTCCTGGTCGGGCTCGGCATCGAGGATCGCGCGGCGTCCCTCGGACGCGGAAAGGACGAGCAGACCCAGGCCGATATCGTCAAGGCGGTCGAGCGGCTGGCCGGTGCCGGAGAGGGCCGCATGGGGGAACTTTTCAAGGTTCTGGCCATTTCCAGTCCTGCGGTGAACCTGCCCCCCTTCAAGGGAGCCAATTGACAGGGGCAACGGCGATAAGCCAACATCGCGCCGACTGAAACAGCGGCAAGTCCCCCGTTTCCCTAGTCTTTTCAGGGGCAAGGCGTTCGAATCGACCGCCGGCCCCGCCGCGTCGGAGGCTGCCCATGCAGAACCACCCTTTGCCCGAACCGATCATCAGCCCGCTGTTTGAAGAGGCAACGAGAAAGGGCATCCGTCACGGCTTTTTCACCCGCCGGGGCGGCGTCTCGGAGGGTCTCTATCGCGGCCTGAACGTCGGCCTGGGCTCGGACGACGCGCGCGAAAAAGTCGAGGAAAACCGCCGGCGCGTGAGTGGCTGGTTCGGCCTTGCGCCGGACAGGCTCGCGACCGTCAACCAGGTCCACTCTCCCGACGTGGTCATCGTCGATGCAGCCTATGACGGCACGCGCCCGAAGGCGGATGCGCTGGTGACGGCATCCCCCGGCGTCATCCTCGGCGTGCTGACCGCCGATTGCGGCCCGGTCCTGTTTGCCGACGCCGAAGCCGGTGTGATCGGGGCAGCCCATGCCGGCTGGAAAGGCGCGCTCGGCGGCGTGCTCGAAAACACCATTCTCGCCATGCAGTCGCTCGGTGCCCGCCGCGAGGCCATCACCGCCTGCCTCGGCCCGTCGATCAGCGGCGCCAATTACGAGGTCGGCCCCGAATTCGTGGACCGTTTCCTCGCCCAGAATGCCGACTTCGCCGTCTTCTTCCGCCCCTCGTCAAAGCCCGGCCACGCCATGTTCGACCTGCAGGGCCTGACGGTGAAGCGACTGACCGATGCCGGCATCCGCGCCGAGAGCCTCAACATCTGCACCTATGCCGATCCCGACAGCTTCTATTCCTATCGCCGGACCACCCATGCCGGCGAGCCGGACTACGGACGACAGATTTCCGCGATTGCCATAAGGGAGGACTGACATGGCCCTGCACTTCGACACGAGCGAATATGCCGCCCGCCTGGAGCGGTTGACCGCCCGCATGGCCGAGCAGAAACTGGATGCCGTCCTGCTCTTTGCCCAGGAAAGCATGTATTGGCTGACCGGCTACGACACCTTCGGCTACTGCTTCTTCCAGACGCTGGTCGTCAAGGCGGACGGGACTATGACGCTGCTGACCCGGTCCGCCGACCTACGCCAGGCCAAGCACACCTCCACCATCGACAATATCGTCATCTGGGTCGACCGGGTGAACGCCGACCCGACCATGGACCTGCGCAACCTGCTGAGCGACATGGATCTGCTGGGCGCCCGGATCGGCATTGAATACGACACCCACGGCATGACCGGCCGGGTGGCGCGGCTCCTCGACAACCAGCTCACCAATTTCTGCGAGATCGTCGAGGCTTCCTACCTGGTGAGCGAACTCCGACTGGTGAAAAGCCCGGCGGAGATCCGCCATGTCGAGCGGGCGGCAGCCCTGGCCGATAATGCGCTCGATGCCGCCCTTCCGCTCATCCGCGCCGGCGGCGACGAGGCAGCAATCCTGGCCGCCATGCAGGGAGCGATCCTTGCCGGCGGCGGCGACTATCCGGCCAACGAATTCGTGATCGGGTCCGGTTCGGACGCGCTGCTCTGCCGCTACAAGGCCGGACGGCGCACGCTTGCGGACAAGGACCAGCTGACCCTCGAATGGGCCGGCGTCAGCGCCCACTACCATGCCGCCATGATGCGCACGGTCGTGATCGGCGAACCGAGCGCCCGCCACCGCGAGCTCTATGCCGCCTGCCAGGAGACGATCCGGGCGATCGAGGCGGTTCTGCGCCCCGGCTTCACCTTCGGCGACGTGTTCGACACCCATGCACGCATCATGGATGAGCGCGGCCTTGCCCGTCATCGCCTGAACGCCTGCGGCTATTCGCTCGGTGCGCGTTTCTCGCCATCCTGGATGGAGCACCAGATGTTCCACACCGGCAATACCCAGCCGATCCTTCCCGACATGTCGCTATTCGTGCACATGATCATCATGGACAGCGAGCGCGAGACCGCCATGACGCTCGGCCATACCTATCTGACCACCGCCGAAGGCCCGCGCGCGCTGTCGCGCCATCCGCTCGAACTGCTCCTTCGCTGAGATCGCGGCCGCTTATGCATCCGCTCTAAGGAATTGATAGGATTTTAACGTTATCCTCGTCTGATCCATGGAGGTGGCACGAGGACCGCAGCGACCATGAAACTCTCCCGAACGGCGACGGCCGGCCTGATCGCGGCAGCGGCACTGACCGGCTGCAATACGTCCGACGCCCTGGTGCCGCCGATGGAAATCGGCGACGGCGGCCAGCCCGTGAGCGAGAGCGAAGTGGCGCAGAGCAGCCAGACCGCCTATTCCGAACCGTCCTACGGCCAGAGCACAGCGTTTTCGGAACAGGGCTATGCGCCGCGGCCGCAGAACTCGCTGGAAGCCCAGGCCGCAGCCCTCGCCTCAGGCCAGGCCAATCCGGTCGCCTCCCCGCCTCTTTCCGACGGCTCGTCGAATGTCGACGCTTATCCGCAGGCCCCCGCCGCTACACAGCAGCTCGCGCCGGCCGAAGGCCCGCTCATGCCTCCGCCGGGAGCCGAGGAGGCGCAGCCGATCGCCCCGCAACAGCCAGCGCAGCAAGCCCCCCTTCAGCAAGCGGCTCCGCAAGCGATATCCGGTGAGCAGGCTGCCCCTGCCCAGCCAGCCATTGCTGCCTTGCCCCCCGCCGGTGCCGCCGGCACCATCCGCTTCCTGCCGATCATCGGCGCGCCCGTGCAGTCGATCACGCCGCTGTCGCGCCAGCTCGGCGCCGAAGCCCGGGCCAAAGGTCTGACGATCAAGGGCGCCAGCGATCCGGCGAGCGAGCACATTCTCAAGGGCTATTTCTCCGCCTTTGGCGACGGACAGACGGTCACCGTGGTCTATGTCTGGGACGTGCTCGACAGCGGCGGCAACCGCCTGCACCGCATCCAGGGCGAGGAGAAGGTTCCCTCCGCCGCGACCGATCCGTGGGTCGGCGTTCCCGCCTCGCTGATGCAGCAGATCGCCACCAAAACCGTGGGCGAATACACGGCCTGGCGGCAGGCGCGCCGTAGCTGAGCGGCGACGCTTAGAAAGTTTTCACGAAAAACCACTGCATTTCCGGCAAACCACTTGCATTCGGGGGGAAGGGCGCTAAAAAGCGCCCATCTCAGCATGACAACAGGCGGACCAAAATGAAGGTTTTCGCAGGTAATTCGAACCGGCAGCTCGCCGAGGCAATCTGCAATTATCTCAACGTACCACTCGGAAAAGCCAGTGTCAGGCGCTTCGCAGACCAGGAAATTTTCGTAGAAATTCAGGAAAACGTGCGCGGCGAGGACGTGTTTGTCGTCCAGTCGACCTCCTTCCCGACCAACGATCACCTGATGGAACTGCTCATCATGATCGACGCGTTCCGCCGCTCTTCGGCGCGGCGCATCACGGCGGTGATCCCCTATTTCGGCTATGCCCGCCAGGACCGTAAACCCGGTCCGCGCACGCCGATCTCGGCAAAGCTGGTTGCCAACCTGATCACCGAGGCCGGCGCCGACCGTGTCCTGACGCTCGACCTTCACGCCGGCCAGATCCAGGGCTTCTTCGACATTCCGACCGACAACCTCTACGCCGTGCCGCTTCTGGCCCGCGACGTGAAGGAACGCTACGACACGAAGAACGTCATGGTGGTTTCGCCGGACGTCGGCGGCGTGGTGCGCGCCCGCTCGCTCGCCAAGCGCCTCGACTGTCTGCTGGCCATCGTCGACAAGCGTCGCGACCGCCCGGGCGAATCCGAAGTCATGAACGTCATCGGTGACGTGACCGGCAAGGACTGCATCCTGATCGACGACATCGTCGATTCCGGCGGCACGCTGTGCAATGCCGCCGAAGCGCTTCTCAAGAACGGCGCAACGAGCGTAACGGCCTATATCACCCACGGCGTTCTCTCCGGCGGCGCGGTTGCCCGCGTCACCTCGTCGAAGCTGCGCGAACTGGTGATTACCGACTCGATCCAGCCGACCACGGCCGTTCAGTCTGCCCACAACATCCGCGTACTGACGACCGCGAACCTGCTCGGCGAAGCCATCAACCGCACCAGCGCGGAAGAGTCGGTCTCGAGCCTGTTCGACTGAGGAAAGGCCGCGCTGCGCGCGACCACTCCTAGATCCGTCAACCTGCGGTTAACGGCTCCGTAATGAATTAAAGTGAGATTTTCCGCGGGCTTCTATGCCCGTGGAGGATCTAATGTCACCTAATTCTATTGCTGGCGCCAGGCTCGGCGCCCTTTCATCCGTGAAAGCGAAGTTTGCAGCCCTCGTCGTGGGCGCCACGCTGGTTTCCTGCCTTTCGGTCGGCGTGCTCAGCTACCAGGTCGGCAAGAGCGGCCTGATCGAGGCCAGCAAGCTGCGACTCGAATCCGTTGCCAAAACCCAGTCGAAGGACCTGAACGCCTATATTCGGCGGGTCGATCAGTCGCTCTCGGATCTGGCGCAGAACACCGCCATTGGCGAAGCGACCGAGATGATGGTCAACCTCATCCCGCTCGAGGCCAAGGACATCCGTCAGGTTTTCCAGCCGGCCGGCAAGACCATCGACGAACGCGTCGCGATCGACGGTACCAAACTCAAACTGCTCTACGGCGTGCGCCATGCGAGTTTCCACGGAACCGCAGCAAGCGTTTGGCGCAACACGAATGCCAGCGATGTGCTGATCGTCGACAATGCCGGTACGCTTGTCTACACGGTCACCAAGGGCAAGGAATTCCTGACCACCGTCAACGATCCGGAAAACACCGCGATCAAGGACATCTATGAGCGCGCCAATGCCGGCAAGCTGGACGAGACCCATGTTTCGGGCTTTGCCGACTATCCGCAAGGCGAAGACGGCGTCTCGGCCCTGATCGCCAAGCCGCTCGCCATCTCCGTATGGGGCGAGACGGTCAAGAAGGGGGTCGTCATCATTCGCATCTCCGCGGCCAAGCTCTCGGCCATGCTCGCGCCCGACGGTCTCGGCAGCAGCATCGACGAGGCGTTTCTGCTGAGCAGCGACGGCACGGTTCGCGGCGGAACAGTGAGCGGCGGTTCTGGAGCCAAGATTGCTCCGGAACTGCTTACGGCCGCATCCGCAGGCGAAACCGGCTCAACCTTCGCCCAATCCGGCGATCACTCCTCCTTCTATTCCTATCTTCCGGTCGAGCTCTTTGGTCAGAAGCATCTTCTGGTCGTCGGCCAGGACGAGTCCGAGGTTCTCGCCTCGGCGAACGAACTGGCCTGGTGGGCCGTTCTGACGACGGTTGCCGTTCTGGTCGCCATGGGCGGCGTGGGCGTGGCGGTCTCCTCCAGCCTCACGCGGCCGCTCAGCGAACTCGCCCGCCTGATGAACCGGCTGAACGAGGGCGACAAGAACATTGCGATCACGGCAGCCGGTCGCGCCGACGAGATAGGCGTCATGGCGCGCGCGCTCGAATCCTTCCGCCAGAACGCGCTCGAAAAGGAGCGCATGGAAAGGGACGCCGTCGAGCGCGGCACCCAGATCGAGGAGGAACGCCGCCAGCGTGAGGCGGAAAAGACCCGCAGCGCCAAGGAGTTGGAAGATGCCGTCTCGGCACTCGCCGCCGGCCTGCAGAACCTTTCCGCCGGTCGCCTCAACCTGCGGATCGAGCGCCCCTTCGTACCGTCGCTCGACCATCTGCGCATCGATTTCAACGATTCGGTGGCGCGTCTCGAAGACACGATCCGCACGATCAGCGAGAGCGCCGACACGATCCGCGCCGGTTCCTCCGACCTGAGGAGCGCCTCGGAAGACCTGTCGCGCCGCACCGAACGTCAGGCTGCTGCCCTGGAAGAAGCTGCAGCCGCGCTCGGCGAGATGACCGGCTCGGTCAACGACGCGCTTGAGCGCTGCGAGACCGCGGTCAAGGTGACAGCGGATACGCTGTGCGATGCCAAGACCTCCTCTGTCGTCGTCAACGAGGCGATCGTCGCCATGGAGCGCATTGAAAGCTCATCGGCCAAGATCCGCCAGATCATCGACGTGATCGACCAGATCGCCTTCCAGACGAATCTTTTGGCGCTCAATGCCGGCGTCGAAGCGGCGCGTGCGGGTGAGGCCGGCAAGGGCTTTGCCGTGGTGGCCCAGGAGGTCCGCGAGCTCGCCCAGAAATCGTCGGGTGCAGCCCGCGACATCAGCCAGCTGATCAACACCTCGACCACCAACGTCGCCGATGGTGTCGCCCTCGTGCTCAAGACCGGCGAGAGCCTGCACAAGATCGAGACCAATATCGAGGCGATCAACAGCCATATCGGCTCGATCGCCCAGGCCTCGCGCGAACAGTCGCAGCGCCTCGGCGAAATCAATGCCTCGGTCAACGATCTCGATCAGGTGACGCAGCAGAACGCCGCCATGGTCGAGGAGACGACGGCCTCGGCCTTTGCGCTCGCCAACGAGGCGGACGGCCTGACCGAGCAGGTCAACAGCTTCGCGATCGACCACGTCTCCCGCTCACCGGCGCGCCGGGCGGCGTAAGCACGAACGGCACCTCTAAGAAGACCCCCGCGACAGCTGTTCGCGGGGGGCTTTGCTTTTCAGGAGCCTGCCGCGACGGATGGAATGGCGCAGGCCTCGCCGCCGGAGAACAGCCGCGAGCGGGTGAGAAACCGCCGCTCCCGGCCATTGTCGAGCGAGAACATGCCGCCGCGCCCCGGCACCACGTCGATGATCAGCTGCGTGTGCTTCCACACCGCATACTGAGACCCGCTGATATAGACGGGAACCCCGCCGATCTCACCGAGCTTCACGTCGGTCTCGCCGACCCGGTATTCGCTCGTGGGATAGCACATGGGCGAAGAACCATCGCAACAGCCGCCCGATTGATGAAACAGGATGTCGGGATGATCCACCCTGATCTCCCGAATGAAGTCGAGCGCAGCGGGCGTGGCGATCACCCGTGGATCCTCAGGATTGCTCTCGTCGATCATACAGTCCTCCGTCCAGAAACGACAAACCCTCCCCCTGCCCAGGGCAGGGAGAGGGCGGCGAGAGGCCAAAGCGGGGGCAAAGGACCTCACGCCTGTGGAGAGGGAGTCTCGGCTCAGAAGAAGCCGAGCGCCTTCGGGCTGTAGGAGACCAGCATGTTCTTGGTCTGCTGGTAGTGGTCGAGCATCATCTTGTGGGTCTCGCGACCGATACCCGACTGCTTGTAGCCACCGAAGGCGGCATGGGCAGGATAGGCATGGTAGCAGTTGGTCCACACACGGCCGGCCTGTATGTTGCGGCCGAAGTGGTAGCAGGTGTTGGCATCGCGGCTCCACACGCCGGCGCCGAGGCCATACAGCGTGTCATTGGCGATTTCGAGCGCTTCCGCCTCGTCCTTGAAGGTCGTGACCGAAACCACCGGCCCGAAGATCTCTTCCTGGAAGATGCGCATCTTGTTGTGGCCGCGGAAGACGGTCGGCTTGACGTAGAAGCCACCCGAGAGCTCGCCCGGCAGTTCGTTGCGATAGCCGCCGGTCAGGACTTCCGCGCCTTCCTGCTTGCCGATGTCGATGTAGGACAGGATCTTCTCGAGCTGTTCCGAGGAGGCCTGGGCACCGATCATGGTCGACATGGTGAGCGGGTCGCCCTGGATGACGGCCTCAACGCGCTTGATCGCCTTTTCCATGAAGCGGTCATAGATCTTCTCATGCACCAGCGCACGGCTCGGGCAGGTGCAGACCTCGCCCTGGTTGAGCGCGAACATGGCAAAACCTTCGAGTGCCTTGTCGAGATAGTCGTCGTCCTCGCGCATGACGTCTTCGAAGAAGATGTTCGGCGACTTGCCGCCCAGTTCCAGCGTGACCGGGATCAGGTTCTGCGATGCATACTGCATGATCAGACGGCCGGTCGAGGTTTCGCCGGTAAAGGCGATCTTGGCGATCCGCGGGCTGGTGGCGAGCGGCTTGCCGGCTTCGAGGCCGAAACCGTTGACGATGTTGAGGACGCCCGGCGGCAGCAGGTCGGCGATGAGTTCGGCGAGGACCAGGATCGAGGCCGGAGTCTGCTCGGCCGGCTTCAGCACCACGCAGTTGCCGGCAGCGAGCGCCGGAGCAACCTTCCAGGCCGCCATCAGGATCGGGAAGTTCCACGGAATGATCTGGCCGACGACGCCGAGCGGCTCATGGAAGTGATAGGCGACGGTGTCGTGGTCGACTTCGCCGATCGTGCCTTCCTGGGAGCGCACGCAAGCGGCAAAGTAGCGGAAGTGGTCGATGGCGAGCGGAATGTCGGCCGCCATGGTCTCGCGCAGCGGCTTACCGTTGTCCCAGGTCTCGGCGCGCGCCAGAAGCTCAAGATTGGCTTCCATCCGGTCGGCGATCTTGTTGAGAATATTGGCGCGCTCGGTGGTCGAGGTGCGGCCCCACTTGTCCTTGGCGGCGTGGGCGGCGTCGAGCGCCAGATTGATGTCGTGCTCGTCCGAGCGGGCCACTTCGCAAAGCTTGCCGCCGGTCACCGGCGTGGTGTTGTCGAAGTAGCGGCCATTGACCGGCTCGCGGAATTCGCCGCCGATGAAGTTGCCGTAGCGCAGCTTGAACGGCGTGGTGCTGGTGGTCTGTACCTGAATGTTCATGCAATCATCCTCCCTGGGAAAGGTCCCTCCAGCGGACCTGTGGGGACGATGATCGCGGGGAAGCCGGGGCGGCGCCAGAGCGCCAAATCCATACCGCAGCGCACACTGTTTCAGGAATGCGACATATGCCGTCACACGGCCTATTGCAGTGAAAACCGCTTCATCTTGCGGTGCAGGGTGGCGCGGCTGATGCCGAGGATCTGCGCCGCCTGGGAGACATTGCCGTTGGTGCGCGACAGCGCCCGACGCAGCGCCGCCCGCTCGGCATCATCGAGATCGGAGCCCGCATCGCCCCTGCTCTCGCGCAGGGCATCGGCAGCCGGAAGTCCTTGCGCAATGCGCTGGTCGTCAAGCTTGAGGGCAGCACGCGCCGCCTTGGTCGCCCCGAGGATGAGGTCGTCCTGATCCACGGCGATCAGTGCTGCGGCCGCGGCATGCGAAGTTGGCACCATGACGATGCGTGCGCCGGGGAATGCGTGGCGGAACAGGGTCGTCTCCACGCGCGCGGCCACGTCCCGCACCGCCTGCGACAGGATCGCCAATGTCATGTCGCTGACATCATTGCGGCAGGTCGAGATGTCGAGCGCCGCCGTCACCCGACCCAGATGGTCACGGATCGGCGCGGTGGCGCAGCTGAGCGCAATGTTGGAACTGAGGAAATGCTGGTCGCGGTGGATGATCACCGCCCGTTCGTCGGCGAGCGCCGTGCCGATGCCGTTGGTGCCGACGCTCGCTTCGCTCCAGACATTCTGCTGCCAAAGGCCGAGCTCCCGGAACTCGGCGTCGTCGCCGGGCGCCCCGCGCCGGTCGAGCACGATGCCGTCGCGATCGGAAAGCACGATGCAGCAACCGGATCGCCCAACCGTCTGGTAAAGGCGGTCCACCTCATCGCTGCAGGCATGGACAAGATAATCCATGCGCTCGCGGGCGGAGCGGAACACGGCTTCATCGACCTGAACCGGCTTGCGCCCCTCCTCCGGGGCCAGCTGATGGAGATTGAGGCACCGGCGCCAGGACGCCGCGATCGGCGAGCTTGCGGCCGCAGAGCTCTGTGACGCGGTCTGATAGACCAGGTCCGAATGGCTGGATGGCTGGCGCATTGGCTCCTCCCAAAGCGATAATGCCTACATCATAGGATTCTTTCAATCACGATTGCCTAAAACAAGAGCAACGAAACATGGTGGCAGCGGAGTGTCGCAAATCTGCGACAAATCCGCCAGCGCACTTCCAGCCTTCGTCACGCGACCTTTCTCTCTGGCATGAGCGTGGCCTCCGCGCCAGGTCCGGCAAACGACGGGATGGCCGATGGCGGCACCCGCACGAGCTCACCCACCTCCGCCCGCGCCAGCGGCTTGCCGAAATAGAAGCCCTGGACGCCCTCGCAGCCGGCATCGAGCAGGAAGCCCAGCTGCTGGGCATTCTCGACGCCTTCGGCCAGCACCGGAATGTCGAGGCTTGCGGCCAGGATCAGCGTCGAGTGCACGATCGCGGCCGATTGGCGGCTGGTCGCGACTTCCTCGATGAAGGCGCGGTCGATCTTGATCTTGTCGAACGGGAAGAGCTGCAGGGTGGAAAGCGAAGAATAGCCAGTGCCGTAATCGTCCATCGCGATCTTGACCCCGAGTGCCTTCAGCTGGCGGATGATCTGCAGCGCATGCTGCTGGTCGGCGACGATCCCCGATTCGGTGATCTCCAGTTCCAGCCGGTGCGGCGGAAGGCCCGTGCGCTCCAGGATCGCCGCGACCAGTCCGGGCAGATTGTCCTTGGCCAGCTGCTGCGGCGCGACGTTGACGGCAAGCCGTAGCGGACGTTTCCAGCTCGCAGCCTCGCGACAGGCCTCCTCCAATACCCACTCGCCAAGACGGATGATGAAGCCGGTCTTTTCCGCGATCGGGATGAACTCACCCGGCGACACCCGCCCCCGCTTCGGATGGTTCCAGCGCAGGAGCGCCTCGAAGCCAATGATCTCGCCGGTCCGGACATTGTTCTGCTGCTGATAGACGAGTTCGAATTCGCCGCGATCGAGACCGCTGCGCATTTCCATGGCGAGCGCATTGCGTTCGCGCGCCTGGCGGTCCATCGACAGGTCGTAGAAGCAAACCTCGTTCGTGCCGGTCGCCTTGGCGCGGTACATAGCGACATCCGCCTGCGCCAAGAGGTCATCCAGCGTTTCGCCATTGTCGGGAGAGATGGAAATGCCGAAGCTCGATCCCACGCTGACCGTGACCCCGTCCCAGAGGATCGGCTGGGTGATCTCGCGGATGAAGCGCTGGGCAAGCTGCACGGCATCGCCACGACTGAAGTAACGCGTGGAAACCGCGACGAACTCGTCGCCGCCGGTCCGCGCCAGGAACTCGCCGTCCCGCAGCTTGGCCGACAGGCGTTGCGCCACCGTGCGCAGCACATGGTCGCCGGCAGCATGTCCATGGACGTCGTTGATCTCCTTGAACCGGTCGAGATCGAAGGTGAGGATGGCCAGCTTGGCGCCCTTGCTGTCGGGCCGCACGAGCAGCTGCGTCACATGCTCCAGGAAGCCGGTGCGGTTGGGCAGTCCGGTCAGGGCGTCGTGAAGCGAAAGATGCCTGTAGCGGGCAAGACTTGCCTGGGTCGCCTGCAGGTCGATGACATAGGTCGTCGCGCCGAGCGTCAGGATGACGACGGTGATCGCCACCACCACCACCGTCATGATCCCCTCGTTGAGGGTGTGCAACGGCAGCGCGGCAGTTGAATCCGGAACGACGGTGACCGCCGTCATGCCGGTGAAATGCGTGGCCGCGATCGCCAGGATCATCGCCAGCGCCCCGCCATAACGGCAGAACCGCGTCACCGGCCGCGCCACCCTGTTGGTGGCGACGGCACCGAAGGCGGCGGCAAGAATCAGCGAAGCGACGACATAGGTCGTGTCCCACTCCAGATGTCCCTGCACCTGATAGGCCGACATGCCGAGATAGTGCATGGCCGCAATCCCGAGACCGACCAGAGCGCCACCGGCCTCGATCAGGGCACTGCGGGCCGCCGTTCCGGCAACCGCGAAGCCCGCTGCGGCCACGAACACGGCACTCGCCAGCGAAATCAGCGTGACCTGCGGTTCGAAACCGACGGCAACTCCGGTTTCATATCCCATCATCGCCACGAAATGCGTGGTCCAGATGGTGCAGCCGCCGATGACGCTGGTCAGCGCCAGCCAGCTCAGCCGCGCAATGCCACGATTGCTCCTGACGCGCGAGAAGAGCCGCATCGTCAACAGCGATCCAAAGACACAGATGGCGACGGCAGAAATGAGGAAGACCGGATCGTGATCGATCGCGATGCAGGCGAGGATGTTCAGCATTGGGGTCCAGCGGATGTACTTTTGAGGTTGGAGATATGGCAAACATCAATTTCCAAAGGCTTTCGGCGGATGGTTACCGCTTTTCCTTTCTCGCAATCGGACCCTTGCGTGACACGGCGTGCGGCGCATGCGAGGATATCAGCCTTAAAGCCGCAAAAACCGCCGGCAAAAGCTTGCCTTGCGGGCACTTCTGGTCTATAGCGCGCCGTCCGTGTAGACACCCTTGGAGGCAACGCGGACGGGGTTCTCTCTGAGGCCTCAGGTTTCTGCGGGCATCACAGCGTATGCCGGTGAGACTCTCCAAACAACCTCGAAAGGAAATGCCATGAGCCACTCTTCTTACGAGCTCAAGGCCGAGGCGCGCGAACGGGTAGGTAAGGGGTCCTCCCGCGAACTTCGCCGCAACGGTTTGATTCCCGCTGTCATCTATGGTGACAAGCAGGCCCCCATTGCCATCTCGCTCAACACCAATGAAGTGACGAAGCGTATCCACGCCGGCGGTTTCATGACCACCGTCGCCACGATCGTCCTGAACGGCGAGAAGATCAGCGTCCTGCCGAAGGACTACCAGCTCGATCCGGTCCGCGACTTCACCATGCACGTCGACTTCCTGCGCGTCTCCGCAGACAGCAAGGTCACTGTGGAAGTTCCGGTTCACTTCATCAACGAAGAGAAGTCGGCCATCAAGATCGGCGGCGTTCTCAACATCGTTCGTCACGAAGTCGAGCTGCACTGCCCGGCCAACGACATTCCGGAATTCATCACCGTCGACCTCGCCGGCCACAAGATCGGCGACAGCCTGCACATCTCGCATGTCAAGCTGCCGGCTGGCGTGACCCCGGTCATCACCGACCGCGACTTCACGATCGCCACGATCGTCGCCCCGGCTGGCGGCGTCTCCGAAGGCGAGACCGAAGAAGCCTGATCCGATTGCGGCAATCTGTTGCCAATCGACGAGCCCGCCTCCTTCGAGGCGGGCTTTTTCGTGTCGGTTATCCGCAATGGCACAGCTTTCGCGAAATCTATGGGCAGGTGCTTTAGCGAGATTTAATCAATTCGTGAAAGCCTGCGTCCTCATCTCATGGCGAAAATCAGGGAGCGCAACGTCTTGGCAGTGATCAAGGACCGTCAGATATGTGATGGGACAACCGTGGCATGACCCGGTCGATCGAAAGCCGATTCCTCGCCATCGTCGCGATCACCGTCTTCATCCTGGTGGTGCCGCTGTTCGCGCTGTTTCTGACCCTGGCCTCGAACCGGGCGGCCAAGGAGCTTCAGGATCACGTCGACATCCTGCTCTCCACCAATTCCCAAGCCCTCGCCAAGCCGATGTGGGACTTCGACCGCGAAGGCGTCGAACAGATCGCGGCCACCATCATCACCGCCAATGCGGTGACCAAGGTGCAGGTTCGCGACGCGTCGGGCGGCATTAATGTCTCCATGCCGCCTTTGCCCGTCTGGCCGAAGAGCGGGGTCGAATCGAAATCCCGGGAAATCTTCTACGACGGCGTCGAAGGCCGCAAACCCGTCGGCACGATCACCATCTATTACAGCCGTTTCGATGCCTGGTCGTCGCTGCGCGACGCCGAGGCGCTGCTGATCAGCATCTTCCTCGTCGCCGTGCTCGGCGTCGTCCTGGCGGCAATCTTCGGCAACCGGCTGATGATCATCCAGCCGCTGATGAAACTGACGGCGGCGATCGAGGCCACCCGCCAGCTCGGCTCGCGCCACCACGTTGACTGGCAGTCGAACGACGAGATCGGGCGGCTGGCCAAGAGCTTCAACGCCATGCAGATCCAGCTGGAGCAGGAGGAACGGGAACTCAAGCTCGCCCACCGCCGCGCCACCGACATCTACAATCTGACCCCGGCCATGCTGTTCTCGCTCGACGAGCACGACCGCATCACCGGCGTCAGCGACTACTGGCTGCTCGCCACCGGCTATCAGCGAAACGAGGTTCTGGGAAAGCGCTTCGCCAGCTTTGTGCATGAGGATGTGCGCGACAGCTATGTCGAGCGCAAGCGGCAGGGCCATCGCGACGGCGCCGTCGTTGAGAGCACGACGAAATTCGTCTGCGCCGATGGCAATCTGATGGACGTCCTCATCGTCGGGGCAAGCAAGGAAGGCAGCGGCAGCGAGAATGGCCTGTCGCTCAGTGTCATGACCGACGTGACCGCCCTCAAGCAGTCCGAGGCCCGCAATCATCGCCAGGCGATTACCGACCACCTGACCGGCCTGATGAACCGCCAGGGCTTCGAGAGCGCCCTTGATGGCGAGATCCGCCATACCGACGCCATGGGCGGTGAGCTCGCCTGCATCTTTGTCGATCTCGACCGCTTCAAGTGGATCAACGACAATCTCGGCCATCAGGCGGGCGACACGGTGCTGCGCATGCTGGTCGAACTGATGCGCCCGCTTCTGCCTTCGGGTGCCGTTGCGGCGCGCCTTGGTGGCGACGAGTTCGCGGTCCTCTTGCGCTCCGACCGGGTGGAACAGGAAGCGCTGGAGCTCAGCCATCGCCTGTGCGCCATTTTCGACGAACCGCTTCTGGTCCATGGCGCGACCGTTCGCCTCAGCGCCAGCATCGGTGTCGCGCTCTATCCGCGCCACGCCGCCAATGCCGCCGAACTGCTGCAGAAGTCGGACATGGCCATGTACAGCAAGAAGCGTGACGGCAAGAACGGCGCCTTGCTCTACGATCCGCTGATCCAGGACACCACGCGCCATCGCGCCGCCATCGAGCGCGACATCGAGGCCGCCCTCGAGGCCGACTGGTTCGAAGCCTATTTCCAGCCGATCGTCGACCTCGCCTCCGACCGCGTGGTCGGTTACGAGGCTCTGCTGCGTCTCGAGCATCCGATCAAGGGCACCCTGCCCCCCGGTGACATCATCAAGGTGGCGGAAGAAACCGGCGCCATCACCCGCATCGGCAACCGGATCCTGGAAAAGGCGCTGGCCAATCTCGTCGAAATTTCGCGAGCCACCGGCAATGACGAGGCCTATATCGCCATCAACTTCTCGCCGCTGCAGTTCGACCAGACCCTGCCGATCCGGCTGGCGGCCCTGACCTCGCGCTACGGCATCGCCCCCCATCGCCTAGTGATCGAAATCACCGAGGCAACGCTTCTGCACGACAACCCGCAGATCCGCACCATCCTCGACGAATTCAACCGCTTCGGCTGCCGCATCGCGCTCGACGATTTCGGCACCGGCTATTCGTCGCTGAGCTACCTCAACCGCTTCCCCGTCGACATCGTCAAGATCGACCAGTCCTTCATCCGCTCGCTGTCGGCCGATGAGCCGGACCTTCAGCACAAGAGCCGGATGTTGGTCGAGGGCATCACCGCGATCTCGCACAAGATGGAATGCTCGGTCGTGGCCGAGGGCATCGAGACCGAGGAACAGCGTGAGATCCTGCGCCAATTCGGCGTCGACCGCGGACAGGGCTACCTGTTTGCCCGCCCGCAGCCGGTCAGCCGCCTGATCAAGGCCGAACAAGACAAACACGACCGCAGGAGCTCGGTCGCCTGAGTTCACGCTAACATATGGAAGGAAAGTGCCTGTGAGAATTGCCACATTTCTTCTGTCGCTCGGACTCGCGACGGCCGCGAGCGCCGAGACCATTCGCTTCACCACCGAGGACTACCCGCCCTACAATTTCCGCGAGGGCGGCGAATACAAGGGCGTCGGCTACGAGCAGACGATCGAGCTGATGAAGTCGGTGAAGGCCGACTACACGATCGAGATGATGCCTTGGGCGCGAGCGCTGTCGCTCGCCGAAAACGAACCCATGCACTGCGTCTTCACCACCGCCCATATCGCCGAACGCGACAAACGTTTCAAATGGGTCGAGCCGCTGGCCATCGACCGCAATGTGATGATTGCCAACAAGGCGTCCGGCATCAAGCCGCGCACGATCGAGGAAGCCCGCCAGTACACGGTCGGCACCCAGCGCAACGACTACACCCAGGATCTGCTCGAACGGAACGGCTTTCCCAAGATCGATCTGGCGACCGACCTGAAACTCACCTTCAAGAAGCTGATGAGCGGCCGCATCGATCTGATGCCGATCTCAGACCGCTATTTCGATGACCTGCGGGCCGAGGGCAATGCGATCGAGGCCCTGTTCGTATTGTCCGAACAGAAATTCGCCATTGCCTGCAACATCGACTTTCCCGATGCGCTGCTGGCCCAGATGCAGGCGGGCCTGGACAGGCTGATTGCCGACGGCACGCAGAAGACGATCTTCAAGAAGTACAATATGCCGACCGGCGAGTGACGGCCGCCGGCACGCCGGCGGACAAAGCGGGTTGACAAGACGAGGTGACAAGGCGGGTTGACAATCCCGCCGTTTCGCGGTGCTGAAAGGATAACCTTCACCATCGACGGACATGGCTCATGATCATCCTAGCGGGGCTCGGCAATCCCGGCGCAAAGTACCGCGACAATCGCCACAATATCGGTTTCATGGCGGTCGACGCGATCCACCGGCGCCATTCATTTTCTCCCTGGTCGAAGAAGTTCAGGGCGGAGATCGCCGAGGGCGAGATCGCCGGCGAAAAAGTGCTGCTGATGAAGCCGCAGACCTTCATGAACCTGTCGGGCGAGTCGGTCGGCGAAGCCATGCGCTTCTACAAGCTGGGTCCCGGGGACATCGTTGCCGTGCATGACGAGCTCGACCTTCTGCCTGGCAAGGTGCGCATCAAGGTCGGCGGCGGCCATGGCGGGCACAACGGGCTGAAATCGCTCGACGCCCATTGCGGAAAAGACTACCGGCGCCTGCGGCTGGGCATCGGCCACCCGGGCGACAAGGACCGCGTACACGGCCATGTGCTCGGCGACTTCGCCAAGGTCGACCAGGTCTGGCTGGAGCCGCTCCTCGACGCCATTGCCGACAATGCCGACATGCTGGTCAAGGGCGAGGACGGCAAGCTGATGAACAAGCTGGCGCTCGCCACCGGCGGCAAGGAGGACGAAGCCCCCGCCAAGGCCGAGAAGCCAGAAAGACCCGCAAAGCCCGTCGGGCAGTCCCATATCCGTCAGGCACGCGGCAACACCCAGCAGCCGAAGAAGCTGCCGGAAACCGGGCCGATGGCGGAAATGCTCAAACGCATGTTCGGCAAGAAGGACGACTGACGCCATGTCGAACACCGTCGAAATTCGGCCGTTGCAAAAGAGCGATTTGGCCGGCCTGCTCGCACTCTATGCACAGCTGATCGAGGACGACCTTCCGATCACCCCTGCCCTCGCCGAGACCCGGTTCGACGAAATGCTCGCACGCGAAGGACTGACGGTGTTCGGCGGCTTCGTCGATGACGCTCTCGCCAGCACCTGCGTGCTGATCGTCGTGCCCAATCTCACCCGCGGCGGCATGCCTTACGCCTTCATCGAGAATGTCGTGACCGATGCGGGTCACCGCCGCAGCGGCCTTGGCCGGCGGACGGTCAAGACCGCCATCGATGCGGCCTTTGCGGCCGGCTGCTATACCGTCCGTCTCCAGACCGGGGGTACGCGCGAGGGCACGCTCGACTTCTACCGCAACTGCGGCTTCGAGCTGACCAAACACGGCCTCGAAGTGCGCCGGATCCCGCCCCGCTCCGCCCTCCCCGGCTAAGCCCCGACGCGCGGGGGCCCGGCGTTGCGTTTCCGGGAGAGCATGGCCGATTGATCACTACTCCTCGGGCTCGGTCGTGAACATCAGTGGAAAACCGGCCTCTTTGCCGAGATCGGTCGCTTCCTTCGCCTTTGTCTCCGCGATGTCGCGCGTGCAGACCACGACCACGGCAGTCCCGAACTTGTGCGCCGTCATCATCACGCGGCGGCCGGTTTCCTCGCTCATCCGGAACACGGCCTTCAACACCATGGTGACGAATTCCCGCGGCGTGTAGTCGTCGTTGAGCAGCAGCACCTTGTAGAGCCGCGGCTTCTCGACCTTGGGCCTGGTGACAGTCTTCGGTTTCAAGGCAACGTCATTGTCGCTCATGGCAAGCGCTCCCACGATGGCATCGGAACGGCGGGCCGGACGCAACGGCCTGCAGGCACGAACATAGCGCATCAGCGCACTGCGGTCGACCATGGCCGGGGGTGTCAAACCCGGCCAGACACTTGACCGCATGGCTCCTTTATCCCATAGGCGTGGGCAACGAAAATTCCAAGCTAAGCAGGTATTCTGGCCATGGGCTTCAAATGCGGTATCGTCGGCTTGCCCAATGTCGGCAAGTCCACTCTCTTCAACGCGCTGACCAAGACGGCGGCGGCGCAGGCCGCCAACTACCCGTTCTGCACCATCGAGCCGAACACCGGCGAAGTGGCCGTTCCCGATCCGCGCATGCAGAAGCTCGCCGAGATCGCCGGCTCGAAGGAAATCATTCCGACCCGCATCTCGTTCGTCGACATCGCCGGCCTCGTGCGCGGTGCATCCAAGGGCGAAGGCCTCGGCAACAAGTTCCTCGCCAATATCCGCGAAGTCGACGCCGTCGTTCACGTTCTGCGCTGCTTCGAGGACGACGACATCACCCATGTCGAGGGCCGCATCAACCCGGTCGGAGACGCCGAGACGATCGAGACCGAGCTGATGCTCGCCGACCTCGAAAGCCTGGAGCGCCGCGTCGAGCAGACCCGCAAGCGCGCCACCGGCAAGGACAAGGAAGCAACCGCCCAGCTGCCGGTGATGGAAGCCGTCATCAAGCTCCTTCATGACGGCAAGCCGGCCCGTCTGCTCTTGAAGACGCTCGCTCCGGAAGAGATCGAGATCCTCAAGGGTCTGAACCTCTTGACCTCGCATCCGGTGCTTTACGTCTGCAACGTCGCCGAGGCAGACGCCGCAACCGGCAACCAGCACACGGAAGCCGTCGCCAAGATGGCTGCCGAACAGGGCGCCGAATGCGTGATCATCTCCGCTGCGATCGAAGCGGAGGTCGCCCAGCTTCCGGAAGACGAAGCCAAGGACTTCCTCGATGCGCTTGGTCTCAGCGAAGCCGGTCTCGACCGGCTGATCCGGGCCGGCTATCACCTGCTCGACCTGATCACCTATTTCACGGTCGGCCCGAAGGAATGCCGCGCCTGGACCATCGTGCGCGGCACCAAGGCACCGCAGGCCGCCGGCGTCATTCACACGGACTTCGAACGCGGCTTCATCCGCGCCTTCACCATCTCCTATGACGACTACATCGCCTACAAGGGCGAAGTCGGCGCCAAGGAAGCCGGCAAGGGCCGTGACGAAGGCAAGGAATACGTCGTCCATGACGGCGACGTCATCCACTTCCGCTTCAACACCTGAGCCTTCGCGGCTCCTCTTTCCTGGATTTCCGGCTGCCGTCCCTTATCGAAGGGGCGGCAGTTTTGCTTGCAGCGACGGCGGCAGGGTCAGGACGACAAGGCGACGGAACCACGGCCAGCCGACGCCGATCGTCAAGACCACGACACCGACGATCAGCAGCGTGACGAAGACATAGACGTCGAGCGACAGGTTCGCCTTGTCAAACAGCGTATAGATCGCATAGCCGAGCGACAGCAGGCCGGAGGTCACGAAGGCGCGCCGGTCGATGATCAGGCCGACCGCCATGAACAGCGTGACGATGGCGACCACCTTCAGGGCCTCGGCACTGCCGGCATTTTCGGAGAACACGGCAAAGCCGTCCAGATCGCCGATGAAGACGAAGGACAGCATGGCATAGAGCAAGGCCGGTGCCGCGCCGAGATGCAGCCAGAAGGCCACGTCCGAGTTGCGCGTCTGGCGCGCCGGATCCTTGAGGTCGAAAGACATGGCCACGGAGAAGAGCCCGAGCGCAGCCAAGAGCAGAATGATCGACGTCGCCACCGGATGGTGAAGAATAAACTCCGGGTCGCCGGTCAGGATCGTCAGCAGGTAGAAGAAGGACGCGAGCGCCAGCCCGCAGGCGGTCATCAGCGTGAGCGCCAGGGACAGCGGCACGCGGTAGCGCCAGTAAAAGGCAGCGAGCAGAAGCGGGAATGGCGCGACATAGGCCAGCGCATAGAGAACCGGCGACAGCCCCTCGATCTCGACGCCGATCACCGCGGCCGAGACAAAGGCGATCCACTGGACGAAGGCAATGGTGAGCGCCACGGCCGGCAGCGCCAGCCGCTGGCGGCGCACGAGGATCTCGGCGAGGATCACGATCGCCGGCAGCACGCCATAGAAGGACCCCACGCCCCAGATGCCGGCCAGCGCGATGACGATGCCGATGGTGATCAGCACATCGTGGAAACCGCGGATGAAGCGCGGCGCCTCCGTCTCGAAGGCGGGGGCCTCGGCGGTCGGCAGACCGGCATCGCCGCGCACCGGCAGGGGTGCGCTCCCGACCGGACCGATACTGCGGCTCGACAGGAAGTGTTCCAGCGGATCGGCCTGGTCCGGCGTAATCACTCCGGCCGCCGCGGCCTCGCCGAGAATCGTCTTGAGACTGGTCATATGCCCTCGCTGCTGCTGTCTGCGACCCATCCGGGGCCGAAGCGAGTGCAAGTTAGCGTCTTGGCCCGGCAGCACAAGCCCGAGCTGGGCGTTATCCCGGTCAGCCCCGAAAAAGAACGCTCCCGGCACGTTTCCGCGCGCCGGGAGCCATAGGACTGACGATCGGCGCCGCCCCGGACAAGGCCGGTGGCGACGCAGGTTGAGGTCGTCTCAGACCTTCTTCAGCGGGCAGGTCGAAATGCCCAGGATCGAGTAGAGCGGGCAGGTCGAGAACAGACCGGTCAGCAGGGGCACGATGCCGATCAGCGCCAGATAGCGCCAGGAGGCCTCGGGATAGATGAAGAACAGCGACAGCACGATCAGACCGACGATGATACGCAGGATACGGTCGACCGATCCGACATTCTTGGCGAACATGGCAAGTTCCTTTCCGGGTTGGCCTTCTTTACCAGTCGTTGACTATAGCCGGAGCAGGCGTCGCGTCAGTGACTAAGTCACGCTTTCTGCGACTTGGCCATGCGGGCAAGCTCGGCGGCATCGAGCACGCGGATCAGGCCGCGTTCGTTGGCGATCACGCCCTTGGAGCTCAGCGCTTCCAGCCGGCGCGACACGACCTCGCGCGCAGAGCCGATCATGGCCGCCAGTTCCTGGTGCGTCACCTCGATGACATCCCGACCGGCCGCCCGCTCGACCAGGGCGTGGGCAAGCCGTTCCTCAACCTTGACGAAGGCGACCTGCTCGAGGACGAACATCAGGTCGTTGAGCCGCGCGGCAAAGGCGCGAAACACGAAGGCGCGGAAGGCGGAAGAGTTCGCCATCAGCGTCTCGAACACCGGCTGCGGCACCATCACCGCGACCAGGTCCGTCTCGGCGATCGCCTCGCCCGTGTAGGTCGCCCCGCCCAGCACCCCGAGCGTGGTCTGAACGCAGGTCTCGCCCGGCGTGACGGCATAGAGCAGAAGTTCGCGACCGCCGCGGCCCGTGAGATAGACGCCGATCCGGCCCGACAGCAGGATGACGAAGCATTCGGCACGATCTCCAGGCCGGAACAGCGTCGCACGATCCGGCACGTGCTGCGGCCGCAAGCCCTCAAGATGCCCCCTCGCCTCACGGTCCAGATCCGAGAGGAACGATGCCTGTTCGATCCATCCCGCCATCGTCACTCCTTGAAATTGCTGTTCCGGCCGGCCATTCTGCACAGAAACGCCCACAAGGAAATGTTGCATGCCATCCCCGAAACTGCATTTCGAAGACTTCCATGTCGGAAGAACCTTCGAGCTTGGCCCGAAGACCGTGACGGCCGATGAAATTATTGAATTTGCGAGCGAATTTGATCCGCAACCGATGCATTTGTCGGAGGAGGCCGGCAGGGCCAGCATCCTCGGGGGGCTCAGCGCCTCGGGCTGGCATACGAGCTGCATGTTCATGCGCATGATGATCGATTCCTATCTGTCATCCTCACTGTCCGAAGGCGCCCCGGGCTGGCATACGAGCTGCATGTTCATGCGCATGATGATCGATTCCTATCTGTCATCCTCACTGTCCGAAGGCGCCCCGGGCATCGACGTGATGGAATGGAAGAAGCCGGTGCTGGCCGGCGACACGCTGAAGGGCATCTCGACGGTCGCGTCCGCCCGCGCCATGCGCTCGCGCCCGCATATCGGCATCGTCACCTTCGCCCACGAACTGCATAACCAGCGCGGCGAAACCGTCCTGCGCTCGGAAAACGCCATCATGTTTCGCCTGCGCGGCGAGGAGAACGCCGCATGAAGATGATCGAGCTCTATCCGGCCGGCCACAGGGTCGAGACCGGCACCCGAGTCTTCGACGCGGACGACATCATCCGCTTCGCTGCGAAGTACGACCCGCAGCCCTTCCACATGGATGTCGAGGCGGCCAAGTCCTATGTGTTCGGCGCGCTCTGCGCCTCGGGCTGGCATACCTGCGCCGGCTGGATGCGGTGCTTCATCGATTTCTGGGGCAGCGAAGTCCGCAGGCTCAAGGCCGAAGGTCTCGCGCCGCCGCAGCTGGGCCCCTCCCCGGGCTTCGAGCAGCTGCAATGGCTGAAACCCGTCTATGCGGGCGACACGATCACCTATAGCCTGACGAGCCTGGAAAGCCGTCCGCTTGCCTCCCGCCCCGGCCTGATCCTCAACACCGGGATTGGCGAAGGCGTGAACCAGAACGGCGAAGCGGTGTTGCGCTTCCGCACCAAGATCCTCGAATTCGATCGGGAGATGAAACAGTGAACGTCCATGATTTCCACGCCCGCGACATCGACGGCAAGGACCGCTCGCTCTCAGAATTTGCCGGCAAGCTCATCCTGGTCGTCAACACGGCGAGTGCCTGCGGCTTAACACCCCAATATGCGGGCCTGCAGGCGCTCCAGGAAACCTTTGCCGGCGATCTCGTCGTGCTCGGTTTCCCCTGCAACCAGTTCGGCGGCCAGGAACCCGGCAGCGAGGACGAGATCAAGAGCTTCTGCGACATCAACTACAAAGTCGGCTTCCCGCTGTTCTCCAAGGTCGAGGTCAACGGCAAGGACGCCCACCCGCTGTTCCAGTATCTCACCCACGAGGCGCCCGGCATTCTCGGGACCGAAGCGATCAAGTGGAACTTCACCAAGTTCCTGATCGGCCGCGACGGCGTGCCGATGGCCCGCTATGCGCCCACCACCAAGCCGGAGAGCCTTGCGGACGACATCCGCAAGGCGCTCGCCCGCTAGGACCATGCGCGGCCGCGGGCAGGAGTTTCGCCTCATTGCGACCGGTCAGCCCGGACTTTCGGCCGTCTCGGCCCGCTCTGACCACGCCTTCCCGCGCCATACGCATGACGAGTTCGGGTTCGGCCTGATCGTCGCCGGCGGCCAGATCTCGGCCTCCGGCCGCGGACAGGTGACGGCCGGCGCCGGTGATCTCATCACCGTCAATCCCGGCGAGGTCCATGACGGCATCGCCGTTCGCGGAGAACCGCGCGCATGGCACATGCTCTATCTCTCGCCGGAGCGCATGGCCGATCTGGCCTCCGGCTTTGCGGCCGGCAAACCCTTCGAGTTCAACAGGCCGGTGCTGGCGCATGCATCCCTGGCCCGCAGCTTTGCCACCGCCTTCCAAAGACTGACGGCAACGGGCGCCGGCGAACGCCACCTCGTTTCCGACGAGAACCTGCTTTCCCTGTTCGCGCCGCTGATCGCCGCGCCGGAACGGCGGATGCCCGATCGCGGGCATGCCGGCCTTCGCCGTGTGCGTTGCCTTCTCGATGACGAGCCGGCCGCAAATCCGACCCTGGAGCGCCTGGCCAACGAGGCTGGCCTCACGCGTTTCCAGCTGCTGCGCGCCTTTTCCGCCTGGACCGGGCTGACCCCGCACGCCTATCTCATGCAGCGGCGCGCCCATAATGCGCGGCGCCTGATCCTGTCGGGCCGCGCCCTGGCCGACGCCGCCGCCGAGGCTGGCTATGCCGACCAGAGCCATATGACCCGTGATTTCCGCCGCCGCTACGGGCTGACACCGGCAGACTTTGCCGGATACGCCTGAGCCGCGGTCGGAGCGAGGCTGCAATTCCGTTCAAGACGCAAGCGGCCGCAGGGCGCTAGGCCATGTGAACAGGCAAACCCGAACGGAACCCGTCATGCTTCTCGAATTCACCCTCACCTCTCTGATCGTCATCGCAACGCCCGGCACCGGCGCACTCTACACCATTGCCATGGGGCTTTCCCACGGCCGCGCAACGGCGGTTGTCGCTGCGCTTGGCTGCACGCTCGGCATCGTGCCGCACATGCTGGCCGCCATGCTAGGGCTGGCGGCCGTCCTCGCGACCAACGAAACCGCCTTCAATCTGCTGAAATTCGCAGGTGCCCTCTATCTGATCTGGATGGCGATCCATGTCTGGCGCGACACGAGTCTGCTTGCGCCGGCGACCGACAAGGGCTCGCGATCACGCTCGGAGATCATCCGCCACGCGGTGCTCATCAACCTGCTCAACCCGAAACTCTCGGTCTTCTTCCTGGCGCTGCTGCCGCAGTTCGTCCGACCCGCCGATCCGCAGGCGCTGCTCTTGATGTCCGGCTACAGCCTCGCCTTCATGGGTATGACCTTCGTGGTCTTTGCGCTCTACGGCTGGTTTGCCGCGCTGACCCGCGACCGGGTGCTGGCAAGCCGCAGGCTTACCACGGCCATTCGCCGGATCTTTGCCGCCGGCTTCCTGGCGCTCGGCGTGAGGCTCGCCCTCGCCGAGCGTTAAGCGCGTCTCAGTGACCCGAGAACTCGACGAGCGTGCGCACCTCGACGCCGAGCGCTTCGAGCTTCTGGCGACCGCCGAGATCGGGCAGGTCGATCACGAAACAGGCGGAGACCACGTCGGCGCCGATCTTGCGCAGGAGCTGCACGGCGCCGACTGCGGTCCCGCCGGTGGCGATCAGGTCGTCGCACAGGATCACCTTCTCGCCGGGCTCGACCGCGTCGATATGCATCTCCATCTCGTCGACGCCGTATTCCAGGCTGTAGGCAATGCTCACCGTCTCATGCGGCAGCTTGCCCTTCTTGCGGATCGGCACAAAACCGGCCGAGAGCTGATGGGCAAGCGCGCCACCGCGGATGTAGCCGCGCGCCTCCATACCGGCGACCTTGGCGATCTTCATGCCCGCATAGGGCTGGACCAGTTCATCGACGGCGCGGCGGAAGGCTCGCGGATTTCCAAGCAGGGTGGTGATGTCGCGAAAGATGATGCCGGGCTTGGGATAGTCCGGGATGGAGCGGATCGAAGACGCGAGCTCCAGCGCAAAATTGCTCATGGTGGGTCCATTGAATGGTCAGTGGGAGGATGACGTCGGACACTAGCAATTCGGTCCTTCCAGACCAACAAAAAAGGCGACCCGAAGGCCGCCTTTTCCTTGAACCCGTGGTCACGAAGGGAACGCTCAGTGTTCCTTGTTGGCGTAGACCGACTTCTTCGTCAGGTAGACGAGCGCGGTGAAGATCGCCAGGAAGACCATGACCATGAAGCCGGTGCGCTTGCGGTCTTCCAGATGCGGCTCTGCAGCCCACATCAGGAATGCCGAGACGTCCTTGGCATACTGGTCCAGCGTCTGCGGAGTGCCGTCGTCATAGGTGACCTGATCATCGCTGATCGGCGGCGCCATGGCGAGCGAAGCGGAACCGGCGAAGTAGGGGTTGAAATAGGTGCCTTCCGCCACTTCAACCCCTTCCGGCGGCTCCTGGTAACCGGTCAGCAGCGAGTAGATATAGTCCGGGCCACCTTCCTGGTACTGGGTGAAGATATCGAACAGGAAGGTCGGGAAGCCACGTTCCACGCCGCGCGCCTTGGCGATCAGCGAGAAGTCCGGCGGAACCGCACCACCGTTGGCAGCAGAGGCCGCTTCGTCGTTCGGGAACGGCGACGGGAAGTGGTCGGAGGCGACGGCCTTGCGGGTGAACATTTCCCCGTCGGCATTCGGACCGTCCTGGACTTCATACTCGGCGGCGAAAGCCTTGATCTGCTCTTCCGAGTAGCCGAGGTCGGCCAGCGTGCGGAAGGGCACGAGCTTCATCGAGTGACAGGCCGAGCAGACTTCCTTGTAGATCTTCAGGCCGCGCTGCAGCTGGGCCTTGTCGTACTTGCCGAACGGGCCGGCAAAGGACCAGTCGAGATTGTGCGGCTTGATGATCGGGTAGTGGCTGGACGCTGCCGCGTGCTCGACGGCAGCCTTCAGGTCATGGCCTTCTTCGGCGGCGGCCGGGACGGCAGCCAGACCGGCAAGGCCAGCGATCAGCGCGATGCTTGTAACAAGCTTTTTCATTGTGTTGATCCCTCTCTCGCGCAATCAGGCCTGGGTCGCGGCAGACTTGCCGCTCTTTTCGAGTACCGCTTCGGTAATCGAGTTCGGAATGCGCCGGGGGGTTTCAACGAGACCCAGGAGCGGCATCAGAACCAGGAAGAAGCCGAAGTAGTAAGCGGTGCCGATCTGCGACAGGACGACGTAGAGGCCTTCAGCCGGACGCGAGCCGAGCCAGCCGAGCATGATGGCGTTGGCAACGAAGATCCAGAAGAACAGCTTGAACCACGGACGGTAGACAGCCGAGCGGACCTTGGAGGTGTCGAGCCAGGGCAGGAAGAACAGGATGATGATCGAGCCGAACATCACCAGAACGCCACCGAGCTTGGAGTCGATCGGGCCGACGTTGAAGGTGATGGCGCGCAGCATCGCGTAGAACGGCAGGTAGTACCATTCCGGAACGATGTGGGCCGGCGTCTTCAGCGGGTTGGCCATCGTGTAGTTGTCGGGATGGCCGAGATAGTTCGGCATGTAGAAGATGAACCAGGCAAACACGATCAGGAAGACCGATACGCCGAAGGCATCCTTGAGCGTGGCGTAAGGCGTAAACGGAACGGTGTCCGTCTTCGACTTCACTTCGACACCGGTCGGGTTGGTCTGGCCGGTGACGTGCAGCGCCCAGACGTGCAGGACGACGACGCCAGCGATCATGAAGGGCAGCAGGTAGTGAAGGGCAAAGAAGCGGTTCAGCGTCGGCTGATCGACGGCGAAGCCGCCGAGCAGGAACTGCTGGATCCACTCGCCGACCAGCGGGAAGGCAGTGAAGAAGCCGGTGATGACGGTCGCGCCCCAGAAGGACATCTGACCCCAGGGCAGAACATAGCCCATGAAGCCGGTTGCCATCATCAGCAGGTAAATGACCACGCCGAGGATCCAGAGGATTTCGCGCGGCGCCTTGTACGAGCCGTAATAGAGGCCGCGGGCGATGTGCAGGTAGACGGCGATGAAGAAGAACGAGGCACCGTTGGCATGCATGTAGCGCAGCAGCCAGCCGTGGTTGACGTCACGCATGATCTTCTCGACCGAGAAGAAGGCGACGGTGGTGTCGGCGGCATAGTGCATCGCCAGAACGACGCCGGTCAGGATCTGCACGACCAGCATCACCGACAGCATGGCGCCGAAGGTGTAGGCATAGTTCAGGTTACGGGGAACCGGATAGGCCACGAAGCTGTCATAGATCATGCGCGGCAGCGGCAGCCGCGCGTCGATCCACTTCTCAAGGCCGCTCGACGGCTGGTAACTGGAATGATCACTCATATTTCTGAATCCCCTCAGCCGATCTTGATCACAGTATCGGAAACGAATGCAAATGTCGGAACGGGCAGGTTCTCCGGCGCCGGGCCTTTGCGGATACGACCGGCCGTATCATAGTGCGAACCATGGCAGGGACAGAACCAGCCACCGAAATCACCGGCCTGGCCGAGCGGCACGCAGCCGAGATGGGTGCAGACGCCGATCATGACCAGCCAGTTTTCCTTGCCTTCGCCGGCAGAGCGCGCGAGGTCGGTCGCTTCGGCGGCCGCATCGCCATTGGCGTTGCGGGCGATCGGGTCCTTGAGGTCGGCGAGAGCGACGGCCTTGGCCTCTTCGACTTCCTTGTCGGTGCGGTTGCGGATGAACACCGGCTTGCCGCGCCACTTGACGGTCAGCGACATGCCCGGTTCGAGCGCTGCAACGTCCACTTCGATCGCACCGAGGGCGAGCGTAGAGGCGTCCGGGCGCATCTGATCGATGAACGGCCAGGCAACCGCAGCGGCGCCAACCGCACCGGCCACACCGGTCGTCAGGTAAAGGAAGTCGCGGCGAGTAGGCTCGCCCAAGGTTTCGCTATTCATCTCGTGCTCGCTCACGGTCAAACCATCCTCTTCGCAAATTCTGCGATACACCGCATTGCCGGGCGACGACGAATCCGCGCGCGGACACGATTGCGCCACAGATTCCCCGCCAATTTGGCGCGTTCTAAGCTTGATATCGGATTATGTCCAGTCTTCACAGGGGGATGGGGGCACAATGTCGCGGAAATATTCACGCCTCTTTGGGCCATATTCTGCGGCTCGCCGGGCATGTTGCCATGCGGCATAAATTGCGGCATGGTCGCGACCTTCATCAGGGCTTCCGCGCCACGGATCGGCAGTATTGGCAAGAGATAGAATTTCCTCCGCTCTGGGCGTGCTGATCTCCCTTGGCCTCGTCATCGTCAGCCTACGCTACGTCACCGATTTCTGGCTGCTGGCCTTCTTCTTCAGCCTGCAGCCGCAGTTGGCCGTCGTCGCGGCACTGGGCTCACTCCTCAGCCTGGCGCTCTACCGCAGCCGCTTCGGCTATGGGCTGCTGGTGCTCTCGCTGCTGTTGGGCGCGCATGCCTTCTGGATGAAGCGGGAGTTCCTCCCCTCGCCCGATGAGACGCCGCAGGCGCAGGCTGCACATATCCGGCTGCTGTCGTTCAATATGCTGGGCAACAATGACGCCAATGCCCGCCGCATCGGCGACATGGTCAAGGCATCGGGGGCGGACGTTGCCTATCTGTTCGAAGCCAGCCCACTCGCGCCCTATCTCGCGGACCTCTCGGCCATCTATCCCTACCGCATCGGTTGCGGCGTCGCGGTCGAGACCTGCGACCTGCTGATGCTGTCGAAACACCCGATGACGAACCCGCAATTCGTCAGCCTCAGCGATCTCAGGCAGAACCGTTTCGCCGTGGCAACCATCGTCGTTGGCGGCCAGCCGGTGGAGTTCGCCGCGATCCACGTCACCAAGCCTTACTTCGACGACTATCACACGATGGAGCTGCGCCGGGCGAGCCGGATCCTGAAGGAGCGCGGCGGCACCCTGGTCATCGGCGGCGACTTCAATTCCGATACGATCGCCCCGGATATGCAGCGCTTCCTGCGCCGCGGGAACCTGCAGACCGCCGGCGTCGAGCCCGCCACCTGGCCGGTCGAAGCCGGCATCTTCGGCATCCCGATCGACCATATCTACATGTCGAAGACAATCGTTCCGACTGCACTCGAGCGGATCGAGGACAGTTACGGCTCCAACCACTACGGCCTGATCGCCGACCTCTCGCTCTCGCCCGCCCGCTGATGAGCGCACGCGGCTGGACCACGCTCGACGGCGGTCAGCGGCGGCCTGGCCGGTCGCTGATCCCGTTGGCATCCTCCTCGACGTCATCGTCATGCACCGGCAAAAAGCCGCCCGACTGGCGCGCCCACAGCTCGGCATAGAGGCCGCCCCTCTCGACGAGCTCGGCATGGGTGCCCTCCTCGATGATCCGCCCCTTGTCCATGACGACCAGGCGGTCGAGGGCGGCAATGGTCGAGAGCCGGTGGGCGATGGCCAGCACCGTCTTGCCCTGCATCAGCCTGTCGAGATTGGACTGGATAGCGGCCTCGACCTCGGAATCGAGCGCGGACGTGGCCTCGTCGAGCACCAGGATCGGCGCATCCTTGAGCATGACGCGGGCAATGGCGATGCGCTGACGCTGGCCGCCGGAGAGCTTCACGCCGCGCTCGCCGACATGGGCGTCAAAGCCCTTGCGACCGCGCTGGTCTTCGAGCCGCTGGATGAAATCCAGGGCTTCGGCCCGGTCGGCCGCCTTCAACAGCATGTCCTCGGTCGCTTCCTCGCGGCCGAAGACGATGTTGTCGCGGATCGAGCGATGGAGGAGCGCCGTATCCTGGGTGACCATGCCGATCTGCGAGCGCAGGCTCTCTTGCGTGACCCGCGAAATGTCCTGTCCGTCGATCAGGATCCGCCCGCCCTCGACGTCGTAGAAGCGCAGCAGCAGATTGACGAGCGTCGACTTGCCGGCCCCCGAGCGGCCGACAATGCCCACCTTCTCGCCCGGCCGGATGGTCAGCGTCAGATGGTCGATCGCACCCTTCTTTCGCCCGTAATGGAAGCTCACGTCTTCGTAGCGGATCTCCGGGCTTTCGACCTTGAGCACGGCCGCGTCCGGCCGGTCGGTGAGTTCGATCGGTCGCGAAATCAGCTCGGCCGAGTTCTGGATCGTGCCGATATTGCGCATGATACCGTTGAGCTGCGTCATCATCCGGCCGAGCAACATGTTGAGGCGCAGAACAAGGCCCAGGGTGAAGGCAACCCCGCCGGCGGTGATGGCGCCGGAGAACCAGAGATCGACCGAGATCGTCGCGATCATCAGGATCATGACGCCCGACAGCATGGCAAGCGAGGAGCGAACGCCGGTCAGCAGCCGGGCGAACGGGGTGAGCGTCGCCTGGAAGCGGTCGAAGCCGCCGCGGATGTAATGATCGTTCTGCTCCTCGCGCCCGAACAGCTTCAGCGTCTGGATGTTGGAATAGGAATCGACAAGGCGACCGTTGAGCATCGAGGCCGCTTCCGCCGTCTCGCGGGCATGATGACGGATGCGTGGAACGAAGATGCGGGCGAGCACCAGGAAGATGGCGATCCACAGGCCGATCACCGCCGCCAGCCGCCAGTCGAGCTGGGCGACGAGCGCCATGGTCGAGGCGGTGTAGATCACCATGAACCACACGACCTGCAAGAGCGAGGTCAGAAGGTCTCCGGTCGACTGCCCGGCCGACCACACCTTGGTGACGATGCGGCCGGAGAAATCATTCTGGAAGAAGGAGAGCGACTGGCGCGCGACATGGGCATAGGCCTGCCAACGCACCAGGTTGAAGAAGTTGAGCACAATCACCTGCTCTTCGACGAGCGCCCCGATCGTGACGACGACGAAACGCCCGGCCAGCACGATCAACGCCATGGCCGCCAGCTCGAACCCGTGCGCGGCGATCAACCCGTCCCATCCTGTCGCCTTCGGCACCGTGTCGAGCAGATCGACGAGGCGGCCGACAAACCAGAACAGCGCGGCCTCGAGAATGGCCACGGCCCCGCCAAACAGCGCCATCATCACGAAGGGCAGCTTGGCCTGACGGACGTAGAACCACACGAAGGCCCAGGTTCCCGCCGGCGGCCTCAGGTCGTCCGTGCGGGCAAAGGGCGAGATCCAGTTTTCGAACAGGCGGGCGACGGAACGGAAGATCATGGCAAGCGATATAGGCGGATTCCCTCGACCGGCAAAGGAAATGCGCAACGCGCCGGCAGAGAATGTCCGCAAGGCCTGCTGCAGCAGTCTCCGCGCTACTTCGAGTATCGCGTGAGATAGATGCCAAGGAGGATGAGCGCCACCCCCGCCGGCTGACCGATCGAAAATGACGCGGTGCCGCGCAGATAGTCGATGGCAAGCCCGGCGATCATCTGCCCGCCGATGATCAAGAGCGCCGAGCGCGCTGCCCCGATGCGCGGGAAGACATAAGACGAGATCGCCACGAAGGCGGCGCCGATCACGCCGCCGGTGAAGGCCCAGGCCGGGACCTGGCTGAGCATCGCCAGCCCCTGCCGCTCGAAGAAGACGACGAAGACGCTAAGCAGCAGGAAACCGATGAAGTGGTTCCAGAACGAGGCGCGAAAGGCGCCCCGGTCCATAGTCAGCCGTCCGTTGATGGACCGGCTCATGCCGACGACGGCGCCGCCGGCCAGCGCAATAAGGACAGAGCTCAGCATCATGCGCTCCCAGAATAGATAATGAGCGCACTGCCGGCGACGACGCACAGCGCTGCCAGCAGATCGAAGCGGTTCAGCATACGCTTCGGCGTGCCGAACAGGCCCCAGAGGTCGGAAATCAGCCCGAACAGGATCTGCCCGACAAGCAGCAGTGACAGACCGCCGGCGAGCGCCAGTTCCGAATTGACCGCGATCGAGGAGAGCGCAACCGCAAAGGCGCCAGGTGCGCCGCCGAAATAGGACCAGAGCGGCGGCTTCGACGCCCCCTCGCCCGCGGCAACGGCCGGTCGCTTCATCAGCAGCAGATTGACGCGCAGCAGGAAGAAGGCGGCGACCGCGCCGACCCCGTGCACCACCCAGGAGGCGACGAACGGCGTCGAATGGGCGGCAAGGCCGCTGTTGATGGTGATCATCACGGCGAGCAGGCCGCCTGAAAGCCCGGCCCAGATCCGGTCGAGATAGTGTCGCATCCTGCCTCGCGCGTCAGTGGCTCCTCATCCCGCCCACTGGACAGGAAGGGCTGCATACCGCCGCAGGGTGAGAGCGGCAAACGATTTATCCGCATGGCGGCTTCAGCAAAGCTGCAGAACCACGGAGACGGCCTATGCGCCGGGCTGATCGGCCGCCGGAAGGGCCCTCACCTTGAACGCGAAACGGGGCCCAAGGGCCCCGTCCGCGTCGGCAAGCGCTGACGATCCGGTGATCAGAACTCGGTCCAGTTGTCCTGGGCGACCGCGGCATTGCCACGGAAGGCGCCGGCCAGTTTCTGGCCGAGCGCGCGCGCCGGAGACGGCGCCGGACGCGAGGCTGGCGTTGCGGTGCGAACCGGTTGAGCGGACTGCGCGGTTTGGGCGGGCGACGTGGCCTGGCCGGCGTCGAGCTTGAACTGTCCCATCAGGGCCATCAGCGAGGCGGCCTGCTGGGCGAGGCTGTGGCTGGCAGCCGTCTGCTGCTCGACCATGGCTGCGTTTTGCTGGGTGCCCTGGTCCATGGTGTTGACCGCCGTGTTGATCTCCAGCAGTCCGGTCGACTGCTCACGGGCCGAGGTGACGATCGAACCGACATTGCGGTTGATCTCCTGAACCTCCGCGACGATCTTTTCCAGCGCCTGGCCGGTCTCGCCGACCAGTTCGACGCCGTTGCGCACCTGTTCGCCGGAGGTGGTGATCAGGGCCTTGATCTCCTTGGCGGCATTAGCCGAGCGCTGGGCGAGTTCGCGCACTTCCTGGGCGACGACGGCAAAACCCTTGCCGGCTTCACCGGCACGCGCCGCTTCCACGCCGGCATTGAGCGCCAGCAGATTGGTCTGGAAGGCGATGTCGTCGATCACGCCGATGATGTTGGAGATCTCGCCCGAGGATTTCTCGATCTCGTGCATGGCGGCAACCGCCCGGCGGACCACTTGCCCGGACTGTTCGGCACCCTCGCGGGTGCGGGCGACCAGCGCGCCAGCCTCTTCGGCACGGACGGAGGAGTCCTTGACCGCCGTCGTCACCTCTTCAAGCGCGGCCGCGGTTTCCTCGACGGAGGCCGCCTGCTGCTCGGTGCGGCGCGACAGGTCGTCGGCCGCCGAGAGGATTTCGTTGGCGCCGGCATCGATGGCACGCGCGTTCTCCCCGACGGCGCGCATCGCGTCCTGCAGCTTGGCAACGGACTGGTTGAAGTTGATCCGCAGCGCATCGAGCTGGCCGGCGAAGCTCGCTTCGATCTTCACGGCGAGGTCACCGTCCGAGAGGCGGGACAGGCCCTGGGCCAGCTGGTCGACGGCAAACTGCACCTCGGCCGCTTCGCGTGCCTTCTGCTCCTCCCGGATGGCACGTTCCTGTTCGCTGAGACCGCGGGTTTCCTCGGCGTGGCGCTCCAGCCGCGCCCGCTCGATCGCATTGGTGCGGAAGACCGAAACGGCCGCCGCCATCTCGCCGATCTCATCCTTGCGTCCCCCGAACGGAATCTCGCGCTCGGTATCGCCGGCGGCCAGATTGTTCATCGCATGGGTGATGTCGGTGATTGGACGGGCGACCCGCGCAAAGCTCAGGAAGGCGGCGGCGCCAGCGACCAGAACCGCGACCAGAACCGAACCGGCCGTGGCATAGATCGAGAAGGTCGAGACCGAATCCGCATTCGCGATCGCCTCATCGGTGATCGTCCGGTTGAGTTCGACAATGTCGTTCATCCGCGCCGAAGCGGCCTGGGCAACCTTGGTCATTTCGCCGGTGAACAGGGCCTTGGCGCTCTCCGTGTCGGACGACGCCTTGAACTCGAGGAGCTTGGCGCCAAGGGCGTCATACTCGACGATCGCTTTCCTCAGCTGGTCGAAGAGTTCCACCGCCGAGCTGCGCACGCCGGAGCCCGAGATGATTTGGCCGAAGGCATCGAGTGCCTCGTTGCGCGCCGAAACGGCATGGCCGAGCGCACTGGTCAGGCGGGCCAGTTCGGCAGCATCCGAGGCGGACAGGATGATGGCGTATTCGCGACGAACCTCGGCAAACTGGGCATTCATGCGGGCAACCGCCATCGTGCGCGGCATGCGCTCGCGGCCGATCACGTCGACCTGGCCCTTCACGTCCGAGATGAACTTGATGGCCATGGCGCCCTGGGCGACGCCAAGCATCACAACGACCGCAAACAGCAGCGGCAACATGACTTTGATCTTGATGTTGGACATAATATCTTTTCCGGGAGAAAGAAGCGGCATCCCAACAGACAAAGGCAGAACAGCCCCGGGAAGATCATCTTCCGAGAATTAGGTCGGGTACTAATTAAACTAAATGCGAATGAATGAATGAAATCTTGCCGCAGTGCCGAATTGAACCACCGATTCTCACGGGCAAGCTTTCGCAGTTGCGAAGACCGGGAGTTGGTGCACTCCCGGTCTGCCTGCTTCACTCCTAGACGAAAGTATTATTCCGCCGCGTTTTCGGCCGCATGCTCGGTCTGGTCGGCGAGGAAGCCGCCCGACTGCCGGTTCCACAGATCGGCATAGACGCCGCCTTCGGCCACCAGCTGGCCATGCGTGCCGGTCTCGATGATTCTTCCCTTGTCGAGAACCACGAGCCGGTCCATCTGCGTGAGCGTCGACAGGCGGTGGGCGATTGCAATCACCGTTTTGCCTTCCATCAGCGAGAACAGGCTCTCCTGGATCGCAGCCTCGACTTCCGAATCGAGCGCCGACGTCGCTTCGTCGAGGATTAGGATCGGCGCATTCTTGAGGAACACGCGGGCGATCGCGATCCGCTGGCGCTGGCCACCCGACAGCTTGACGCCCCGTTCGCCCACCTGCGCATCGAGCCCCCGGCGACCCTGCATATCAACCAGCCCCTCGATGAAGTCGAGGGCATTGGCCTGTCGGGCCGCCTCGATCACCTCGGCGTCGCTCGCTTCCGGCCGCCCATAGGCGATGTTGTCGCGGATCGAGCGATGGAGCAGCGAGGTGTCCTGCGTGACCACGCCGATCAGAGAACGCAGGCTGTCCTGCGACACGGCGGCAATGTCCTGTCCGTCGATGGTGATGCGGCCCTTTTCCAGATCGTAAAAACGCAGGAGCAGGTTCATCAGGGTCGTCTTGCCGGCGCCCGAGCGTCCGACCAGACCCACCTTCTCGCCCGCCTTGATGGTCAGCGAGAAGTCCTCGATCACGCCCTTGTCCTTGCCGTAGTGGAAGCGGACATGATCGTAGACGATCTCGCCCTTCGGCGCGGCCAGCGCCTTGGCCTGCGGCTGGTCGACAATGTCATGCGGCTTCGTCATCATGCCCATACCGTCATAGACGGTGCCGATGTTCTCGAAGAGGGCCGAGACTTCCCACATGATCCACTGCGACATGCCGTTGATACGCATGGCGAGACCGATCGCGACCGCAATCGCACCGACCGAAACCGTACCGCCGAGCCAGAACCAGATGCTGAGGCCGGAGACGGCAAACAGCACGATGGCATTGTTGACGTCGACGCAGACATTGAGCAGCGTGATCTGCCGCATCTGCCGGTGCACGGTGTCGAGGAAGGCATTCATGCCGTCCTTGGCATAGGCCTCTTCCCGGCCAGCATGCGAGAACAGCTTGACGGTCGCGATATTGGTATAGCTGTCGACGATCCGGCCGGTCATCATCGAGCGCGTATCAGCCTGTTCGCTCGACAACTTGCGCAGCCGCGGAATGAAGAAGGCAAGGATCAGCGAATAGACGATGATCCAAAGGATCAGCGGCGCAACCAGTCGCCAGTCGGCGGCAAACACCAGCGCCAGCATCGAGACAAAGAAGCTGATCGCATAGACGAAGACGTCGATGATCTTCATCACCGATTCCCGCACCGCAAGCGCCGTCTGCATGACCTTGGTCGACACCCGGCCGGCGAACTCGTTGGCGAAGAAGGTCATCGAATGGCGCAGCAGGAAGCGGTGCATCTGCCAGCGGGCGATCATCGGGAAATTGCCGGCCAGCACCTGGTGCATGGTCAGCGTATGGATGAAACCGACGACCGGCAACCCGACGAGCAGAAGTGCGGCCATCCAGATGAGCCGGCTCTTCTCGGTCTCAAGGAAGGTCGCGCGATCGGCGACCGACAGCCAGTCGACGATATTGCCGAGGAACTGGTAGAGCAGCACTTCGCCGACTGCGATCAGCATCGAGCACAGCCCGAGCAGCAGCAGCCAGGGACCGGCCGGCCGCGTATAGTGCCAGCAGAACGCCACCAGCCCCTTGGGCGGCAGCACCGGCTCTTCCGGCGGATAGGGATTGAGGCGGTTCTCGAACCACGAAAACATGGATTTGCTCCAGAAAACAGCGCCCGTTACGAACCCGCAAACCGAAACCGCGGCACGGGAGGGCGAAAATCTCGGACAATGAGGCCAATGGCGGCCGCAAGGTGATTCAAATGGAAATAGAGAGGAAGAAAGGCGACCTTGTCGCCGTCACGCAGCCAGCAGATAATGCGGGACGGGATGGCGCTGCATGTCAATATTTGTCATCGAGGCCTCCCTGTTGCGTGTTGAAGATGTCGGCTTTCTACCGTCGAATTTGAAAATTGAAAAGCGGCAAGGTCTCGGTTGCAGTGCGATCCGGCCGATCTGTTGCCCGATGACAACAGCGCCGCCACCTGTCTTCACCCTTGAGCAGGACTCGGTCCCGGGTTAGGAAGGGCCATGTCCGTCCTGCGCATCGCCCTCTACCAGCCCGACATTCCCGGCAATACCGGCACGATCCTGCGGCTCGCCGCCTGCCTCGGCCTGGGCGTCGACATCATCGAGCCGGCCGGCTTCGACATCTCCGACCGCAACCTGAAGCGCGCCGGCATGGACTATCTGACCAGTGTCTCGCTTACCCGCCACGTCAATTTCGAGCGCTTCGAGGAATGGCGGCAGGCCAGCGGACGACGTCTCGTGCTCGCCTCGACCAAGGCCGCCGAATGCTACACCGACTTCGACTACAGGAGCGACGACGTACTGCTCTTCGGCCGCGAAAGTGCGGGCGTGCCCGACAGCGTGCACGCGCAATCCGACGCCCGCGTCCTCATTCCCATGGTCGCGGGCCAGCGCTCGATCAATGTCGCGATGTCGGCCGCCATGATCGCCGGCGAAGCGCTGCGCCAGACGCGCTGACCACCATTGCCCGGCCGCCGCCGTCGAGATGCGGCACGCTGCGTCCCGTCAAGCGATCGTCTTAAGACCGCTGTATAACGGCTTGGCGTCGGGAGGAGCGTGCCCGCCTGCGGCATGATGGCCCGCGGCATCACAGAATTTGCTAATTCTACCTTTAAATGATATTTTGCAGCGCAGCATAAACCGGGAGACGATCGATGTTCGAGACCGCATTCGCCCTGAGTTTGACCCAGTTCGCCCGCAGCCTGAGCTTCCCCGAGAGGCTTCAGCACCGCACGGCCCGCAATGTGGCGCTTGAGCCCTGGCGGTTGCGCAACACCGGGCTCGATGCTCTTTTCTACGACGTGAAATCGGTTTCGGCCGAGGAGAGCTTCTACATCAGCGACGCGCTCGCCTCCGAGGGCCTGATCGTGATCGTGCCGCCGAGCGGCGGTGCGATGCTGACGATCTGCGACAGCATCACCGAATACAAGCTGCGCGGCGGCCGCGATGTGCATGCGCTCGCGGTCGCCGGCATCGGCGGCTCGGCCATCGGTGCCGTCGCCTTTGCCCGCAACGTCGCCGACGCGATCGGGGGCCCGGTCGCGGCTGTCGTCTCCGGTTACGGCCTCGGCGACATCATCAACGAAACGATCGGCGGCTCCTTCTTCTTCGGCTGGCTCGGCCACATGCGCAACGATCTGGAGGTCATCGACGATGTCGTCGGCCGACCGCATCTCGGCGCCTACGAGGACCGGCACAAGCTGGCGCTGAAGCCGCGTCCGAGCGCGCTCGACACCGACACGGTGGAGACCCTGCTTGCCGATGCCGACCTGTCCTTCGATCTGCTCGTCGGCCATTCGCGCGGCAACCGTGTCCTGTCGGAGGCGCTCTACACCATCAAGGCGGAAGAACCGGATCGGCTGCGCCAGCTCGCCAAGGGCCTCAAGATCGTCACCTTCGGCGGGCGCATCACCATGCCGCCCGAGTGCCACACCGTCATCGACGTGATCGGCGAACTCGACTGGTTCGGCGAGATCAACTCGCGTCCGCAGATTGACAGCGACATCCGCGTGCCGCTGGCCGGACATTCGACCAATACCGATTTTGCCGGAGCGCTGCAGGTCACCAGGATCCTGAAAGACATCCTCGGTCGCGATGACGCGGCAGCCGCAGCACCGGACCCGGCTGCGACACCGTCGCCGGAGCCCGCCGCCGAGCAGCCGGAACAGGAAACTGCCCCCCCGGCTCCGCTGGCGGCCGTCTTGCCTGCCATGCCCGACGAGCCCGCCTTGCCGGACGCCCCCGCCGAAGCCGAAACGGCCATGATCGAGGCGGAAGCGGCATTGGAACCGGCGGACGAGACCGACTTGCCCGAACCGGCCGATGCCCTGCCCGCAAGCCAGGACGACGCGGCCGGCGCCTCGGATGCGGAAACGGCGGCGCCCGTCGCGGCTGTTGCCGCAAGTGAAGAGCCGGCGGAAATCGCTTCCGCAGCCATTGAGCCGGCCGCCGAACCCGCCGCCGAGGCGGTAGCGTCCCTCGAACCGGCCCCGGAACCGCGGGCGCCGCGAAAGACCGGCGCCCAGGCCACCAAGCCGGCCAGGGGAAAGCGGCCCACCCGCCGCTGACGCCGGCCCACGCCGCCTCAAGAAACGATCAAGGGCCGGATCATAGCACGCATGATCCGGCCCTTGCTTTTTCAGATCCGGAATGCGCCCGGGCTCAGACAAACAGTTTCAGCGACGCGCCCATGGAATTGTTGGCGATGTTGAGGCCAATCGACTGAAGCTGCTGCTGCACCTTCTGGGCCGAGAGCTTCGCCGCCTCCTCTTCCATGTCGGCATCGACCAGCCGGCCGATCCCCA
>FWPV01000772.1_pt1 | contig 96399 bp, 65 predicted proteins | sample 2228371 | NCBI WGS metagenome assembly FWPV01 (sample SAMEA103939776, study PRJEB20133) | metagenome
AATTATTATATATCTATATATTTTCAATTAATTGGTCTAATAATTAGTTTTCATATTAAAAAGTTTTGAACATCAATAAATATCTTTTAACCTTCAAATAAACCTGGTGATAATCCCAAAAAATATAAGTGTCATCAAAAATTTTGCAAACAAATAAAAAATCTCTTTAATAATTATACCTATTGTTCTAATTTTTGACTATTCAAAAATTTTAAAACTTGATGAAACTTAATTTTGTAATGCAAATTTTTAATGATTTGCGATCTTAAATTTTATTTTTAATTCTATGCTAATTTCGAAATCATTATTTTTCATTTAATAGAATAGCTTTTTTATAAATTTTAATCAATTCCTCATAGTTTTTTTCAGGTGTATATTTTGCTTCATATTCGCGTAATGCATTCAATCGCATTTCCATTATTTCATTTTTATGATACCAAGCCCAATTAACTTTATACGCTAAATCCTCAGAATCTTGGGGATTAAATAAAAGTCCTGTGCGTCCATCATCTACAATTTCCGCCATTGATCCTAAACGTGATGCCAAAACAGGTAAACCATTTGAAAATGATTCTACAATAGTACGAGGAAAACCTTCGTACCATTCAGATGGAAAAATTAAAAATTGAGCATCTTGCATTACATTAAAAACTTGAGTTTGTGAAAGAAACCCCAATAATTGTATTTTGTGTAATTTTTCTTGTTGGATTATTTTTTCTATTTTTCCTTTTAATATACCATCCCCAACTATTTTGAGTGGTATCTCTCTTAAATATCTCCATGCCTTAATTGCTGTTAGAATTCCTTTTTCTGGTGATAACCGACCGATGAACAGTACATAATTTCCTTGTTTCAACCTTACCGGATGGTGTTGGAAGACAAAGTTGGGTTTCACAACTATTCTATGAGGAGAAAAACCATAATCAATAAATTTATGCCTCTCAAATTCTGTCAATGCGATAAATAAATCTATTTTTTCCCAAGACTTAAGAATACGATGAATCATGAACATAATTGATATCACAGCGGTTGGTGCTTTTCCATTCCAACATCCATAATATATGCCTGGCCACGCAAAAATTTTTTTTGAACATTTTTCACAAACGATGCCATTACGAAAAAAAATTGCAGATGGACAAAGTAGACGATAGTTATGCAAAGTCATAACTAAAGGTAACTTTTCCGCTTTTGCTGCATGTATTATTGAAGGAGATGCAAGTGGAAAAATATTATGAATATGCCCAACATTAGGTTCATTTTTTCTAATAATACCCTGAATTTTGTTGTATGATTCTTTGTTCCATATTGTTATAAATGGTTGTTTCCAAATAATAATATTTTTCAAATCCCTATTATAGAAATTTAATCGGAATACTTCATGCCCTTTACTACAAAGGAGCATAGCTTCTGAGTCGAAACTTGTGTCTTCACCACCGGCTTGTTGGTAGAAATTGTGAACTTTTAATATACGCATATTCATTAATTAAAGATCTTTTAGGGACAAGTATATAGGACTAAGACAGTAACCAATTAATAGATAAAATGGGATTGCACCAAATGGGGTCTCAAAAAAATTACCAAATAATGATGAACAGAAAATGCCTGCCCATAACGATATACCAAAAATATTATTTGATATTAGATAGGATTTATATAAAGCATAGGCAAGTGAAAACTGAAATGAAAAAAAAATAAAAACTCCTAACCAGCCAGTATATCCAAGAGCATAAAAGAAAACACTATGAGGTGTCCTTAGTCCTTCTGATACATATGATAATAGATTATATATTGGATAACCGTAACCGAAACCAAAAAATGCTGATGAACCATCTCGGTGAACTTCATCCCATATATTTAACCACCAATTCATACGCCAATTAGTAATTGTACCAGCAAAACTATAAGCTTCTTCTCCTATAAGCTTAGCTGCTGACTCTGGGTTAAATGGTGCTAACACTCTTGCAATAATACCTCTTACTGATATTTCCCCCCCTCTTGTTTGAGGAGCCATAAACTGAATATCAAATGTAAAAAAAATAAAAAATATAATTATGAAAATAGCCCCTAAAAGTGCGAGTCGTGAAAAATTTTTGCTTAAAATAATCCAAATTAAAAGACCTATGCTAAATGTAAGCCATTCACCTCGTATTTGAACTCCTAATAATATAAAAAAATTAATTAATAAAATTAACCAATTACGATTTAAGTGTGGCTCTAAACTTAATAGCCCTAATAATACTATCGCTGCCGCCCCAGGTTGACCAAAAACAGGGATATTAGGTGCCCATGGTAAGTATATATTAATTCTATTTAGAAAGAAAATATATAATGTACCATAAACTGCATTGATGACAGCTAAAAATCTAATTAATCTTTTTAAAAGTTCTGGTCTAGTAATACCTACGAGTAGGCCCAAAAAAAGATAGAATGGATAAATATTGAAAACAACATTCTGGAGAACCAATATGATTTCATGGTTCAGTTTTAAACCTCTTATTGCTTGAAATATTCCATATAATAAAAATATCAAAAGAAATTTTGATAGAATACAAAAAGCTTTATGACCGGAACAAAAGATCCAAGCAAACCAAGTCATAATAACTTTGTTGCCCATAAATATAAAAAAGGTTCCTAAAATCAATTCACCTATAAATAAATTGATTGAAGGAATTCCGAGGTATGCAAAAGTACGTCCGAGAAGTAAATATCCTAATACTAAAAATATCCAAACCTTAGCCCAAAAAGTTGCATTCATAAAACAATCTCCAAGCCTCTATGAAACGTTCTATTCCATAATGAGCGACAGCCTTTTGAGCTTCTAAACCTAAATTTATTCTCTCCGTCGGTGAGAGATTAAGAAAATGTTGAATACCATTTATAACACCATCGACCGATCGTTCCACTACAAAGCCTGTCCTACCATCCTGCATAAATTCTTCAACACCATAAAGTGATGTAACAATAAGAGGTAGGCCTGCAGCTGCTGCTTCTAATGTAACCAAAGGAAACACCTCATATGAAGACGGAAATATAAATGCATCTGCTCCCCATAAAAAAGGTCTTATATCTTCCTGTTTTCCCAAAAAAGATACTAAATCTTGTAATTTCATATTATTTACTTCATTTTGCCATAAGGAAATCAGATAAGATTCTCCACCAACTACCCAAAGTTTACATTTTTTTTCTTTTAATCGCGCAATAGCATCTAATAAAATCGGTAAACCCTTTCGTTCAAAGTGTCCCAATGCTACGAAAACAAAAACGATTTCATCTGATCCAACCCCCCGTTCTATCCTAAATCTTTCACGATTGAATAAAGCAGGACGAACCATACGAGCAAGATCTATAGGGTTTGCGATAACAAATATTTTTCCCTTAGTTATTGGATACATTTCCTCTATTTCAGTTTTTAAACCTTTAGAAGGAACAACAATATGCCGAACTTTTCGAAATACCATTGGCTCCATTATTTTATGAAACCAATGATCTAAATAGCGTAAACCACTATTAATTCCTCTTTTCCTTGGCGTTTGCCAGTGTTTACGAAGATATGCACGATGACAAAAGTGTGTATAAGTAACTTCTCCAAAACTTAAATTGCATTCTGTTATCTGAATTAAATCAAACCGTACTTTCTTTTTTAAACAATATATTAAAAAAAACATAGGAGCGAATAAATGGTATGTTAAAAAGAGTAAGGCAAGAGGACGAGTGAGAACAGGGATCCGGACAAAGCGAATTTTTTCTGGACATGGATTATTGAATTCTACTGAAAATATTGTAAAATCGTGTACCTTATAGAGATGTTGAATCATTTTTAGATGACATGATCCTATTGGATTATTATTAATAATCTTATAATCAAAAATGGCAATGCGCATTGTCCAATACCTCAGGATTATATTTAATAAAACAATTTAAATTTATCTTCTAAAAAATTTTGCCAGAATATTCTTAATTCTTGTTGGATGGATAAATAATTTTAAAAACTTACTGCGGATTTTAATAGGGATTAATAATGAAAACCAATAGATAGTAAAAATAATTATTTTTTGAAAATTAGAGTATAAATCATCGAAAAAAAGTCTTCTGCTAAATTCCAACAATTTACGAAATTTCTTTCCCAAACAAATATCATTTGCCAAAAGAGATAAAAGCATCTGCTGTTCAAGATATCTTAGGTTCTTTTTTATATTTAATTCAGGTAAGCCTAATGATATAAGTTTTACATTAACCCCCAAAATATATTTTTCTATCTCTTTAATATTCAATTCTATATTTTGTTTCGTAAAATTAGATATTCCAGTTAGATTACTTCCATGCAACCTATAATTAGCCAAAACTTCATCTATCGACCTAATTTCAGTTAAGATTGGTGCTAATGTGAAGATATAAGCATCTGCTACTGATTTAAAACGTTCTTCATCAATGGGAAAAATTAAATCAGCAACTTCCTTTCTAAGACACAAAGAGCTAGCAGGCATATATCTCCAATGCCCACCTCTATTATAAATTTTTTCTCTGATCATCCCTTGTTCAAAATGTGTAAACATAGGTATAATTTCACCAAGCTTGTTAGTTCCATAAACAAGCTGCATTCGATGAATAATAAAACCTACTTGTTTATATATTTTAAAAGTATCGACTATTCGTTGAAGTTTTATTGGAGAAAAAGTATCGTCAGCATCACACAAACAGACAATAGATCCTGAACATACTTGATAGGCTTCATTCAATGCTGAAGCTACTCCCCCGTTTTTTTTGGTTATTAATTTTATTCTGTTATCTTTATTACTATAAAATTTTATAACTTGAATTGAATTATCCGTTGATCCGTCGTCACATATAATTAACTCAAAATTTTGATAAGTCTGTAGTAAAATGCTTTCTATTGCAAAACTAATAAACTTTGCATAATTATAATTTACTAGTAAAACGGAACAAAGAGGGTTATTCGGTAATATTGATAATGTTACAATTGGATGTTTTATTTCTCCTCGCTCAAACATAATCTTCTATCTCTATTAAATCTTCAAGGCACTACCTACATAAAGCCCTTCTCGCAATGAATCTGAAATACCTTTAAACTCCCACTGAGCATATCTTCCAACTTGCAAAATATCGTTTTTTTCAAGAATATGGAGTGCATCCTTCTTCCAAGAAGAAAAAGGCCAAGACCATGTATAGGCAATATTAATAAAAGTCGGATCAATCACCTCTACATCTTCAATCCATCCCCATTCCTGTAATTCAGCAACAATTTTCTCTCCTTCTGATTTCATTTCGTAATCTGAAACCTGCATATTATACGGATAACTTTTTTCTACATATAAACTTATATAATTATGTGATTCACGCTTTGATGAAGGAATGAAACTGAGATCGACATTACTATAAAATCCGACACGATGAAATCCTACTTTACTGTCTGATATGTATATCCAATGATCATTTGGACAATTATGACCTCTAATAGCTCCAATATTAACCACCAAAACAGCAGTAGATGGGTCTTTGCGCGTTTCAATTTTTGAATCTAATCCTGTTATTTCAATCATTTGGCTTAAAGGCAAAGTTGAAATTAAAGTATTATATTTTTTCTGTAAACCATCTTCGAAGTAAACTATTTTTTTCTTAATGTCAATACTTACCGCTCTTTTATTGTAATGAACATCACATTTAGCTGCTAAAAGCTCTGAGAATAAATTCAAACCTCCGATGGGGTAGACGAATGTCGTATTATATCCTACATCGGGGACGCTGTTTAATGCTCCTTGTATTACTAATTTTAAATTTATTGGCGACTTGTAAAGATCTTGAGGAGCAACATGATTAAAAAGACCAGCGGTATATAGTTCATGAAAAGGGAAGAAAAATAATTCACAGAGTGTAACACCAAAATTCTTCTCTAACCATTCCTTTAAAGTATTAACCTCAACGGAAGAATGTAAGCCATGAAATATTTCGCTAATTGCTTTAATGGCTATGTTTTTCTCTAAGTAACGCAAATTATTCTGCAACGGGTATGGAACGAATAAATTATATTTGGGAAAGTAAATTTTTGAACGACGTTTGTATTGTTTAACTGGAAGCAAATTTTTTATTAATCGCAAAATTGATGGGTTGTCCCCAAAAATCCAATGTCCACCACCGATCTCGAAACGATAAGCCTCTCCATCAGCTGGGGCATTTTTAAGACGCTTGTTATCACCAGGATATACGTAATAAGATGAGCAAATGCCTCCAGGTTTTTCTTCTGCTTCATAAATTGGTGAACCAGAGGCCAATCCTGCAGCCAGGCCTGTCATGCCAGCCCCAAGAATGATAATTTTATTTTTCATATTAACCTAATTCGTTTTTTTTAAAAAAATAACCTTGTCTTGACGAAGTATAATAGAAATTTTTTCAGAAAATTCTCCTATTAGCTCATTAATCGTTCTAGTAACTCCTGGTAAATCATGGGCATAATCGTCAAAAGCAACTATTCCTTCTGGTGATAATTTTTGCCATACAAGGTAAAAATCATTCCTTACATATGAAGGTTCATGATTTCCATCAATAAATGCAAAACAAATTGAATTTGTGGGAATTTCGATATTCTTTGAGTCTCCTATTAATAAAATCATATTTTTACATTTTTTCGTTATCTTCTGAAAAACTTCTAACTGGGAAATCCCCTTTCCAATTTTATTTAATATCTTTTCATACATATCAGCCATACGAATACCTTTAGTACATACTGTTTGGTCGCTATATACATCAAAAATATCAATAACATAAACTTTTTTAGGACTTTTTTTCCGTTCTAAATATTTAGCAAGTTTATAAGTACCACCACCTAAAAAGGCACCTATCTCAACAATATCACCATCAATATACAAAAGCTTGTAATCCTCTATAATTTTAAAAAACATTTCATAACCTATGAAATCTGTGCCCTTGGGAGGTGGAATAAATCTATAAATTGCAAAAAATTTTACACTTTTATAAAAATAGATAATAAAATTTAAAATAATTTTTACTGAATAGAGTAATCTTGTTTCAATTATACTATATAATTTCTTTTTTAACATTGGGTTTTTATTATTATACATATATTGATGTTATGGGATTAAGATTATTTTTATGAAGGTATAGGAAAAAACCTATAGTAACAAAAAATTCACTAATAACAACTGCTACTGCCATTCCAGCTGCAGACCATAAAGGCGCCAATATAACGGCAAGAGAAAGGTTAATTAAACCAGCTATTAGGACTATTTTTATAACTTCCCTTTCTAATTTGAAAGAATACATTATTTGCACTCCTAAAACATTGCTACCACTAATAAGAAAAGGCAATAATGCTAAAATACGTATCACTTTTATTGAAACTTCATATTCTTTCCCTAACAAAAATTTGACAATAACTGGAGCTCCTAATAATAAAAACACTGATAAAATAAACCCTATACTACTCATTAACAATAGCATCTTTTTCCCATAGTAAAGCGTATACCATTTTGATTCTGAAGCCATTTTACTGAATCTTGGATAAGCGGCCTGTGAAAGTGGCCCTATGAAACCCGTTAAAATTTTTACTATTTTTTCAGCGGCACTGTAATATCCCACAACCAAATGATTTGTTAATATTCCTAAAATAAAAGCATTTCCTACAGTATATAAACTAATAGAAGCTTGTGATAAAAAAAGTGCTCCTCCATCAATCAATTCTTTTTGTATCCCTTTCCATGTTGGATAGATCGGATGTAATTTAAACATTTTGAAGGCTACCACTACTCCAGCTATACCAGAACCAATCATACCCATACTATTAATACTTGCATAAATCAAATAGTCATTAGGCTCATGAATATACGTAAATATTCCGATCATCACTAAAAAACGCATAATCAAGTTTATTATCGCTATATTTACCATTTTTTCCATTCCTTGGAATAGCCATTGAGGGAAAAGTACATTACCAAGATTGGATAGATAAATAATAACCAAAAGTATAAACATATCGTTTAACTTTGGAACAATAAATATTAAAATTATGAGAATTATAAAACCTATAATAAAAAGGCAGCTCTTCGCCGCCCAAGTATTCCAAATTATTTTGTTTATTGCTAATAAATTATCTCGGTTTACAGATATTTTTCTTGTGGCCGATAATAAAAAACCATAATCAATAAAAATTGTGAAATATAAAATTAAACTCTGACTAAAAGCAACCATTCCATATCCTTTTGGGCCCAAAACTCTTAATAGGTAAGGGATAATAAAGAGAGGTAAAAGATAATTCGCAAAGTGAATTACATATAAATGAAATGCATTTTTTATTACAGAATTCTTCCATAGTGTTTTATCAATATAAAATAATGTTTTTAGATTTGATTGAGTTTTGTTATTAAAATGATTATTCATTATTTATTATTAAATTCAGTCTTGTCCAAAATAGGATTTAAAAATATGTAGGAAAAAGAGGCAAGTATACGTATTTTCTTTGTGCAATCAAAGAAGAATAACTTTGGAGACCTGCCTCATGAATAAATATAATAGTATTTTCGGACAAATTCTATCTCTTTTTCCAAGAATTCAATTTGAGAGGGTTGTCAAAGCGACCCATTCTGATCGTCGCATCAAAGGATTCAATTTCTGGGATCAATTTGTTGCCATGCTGTTTTGCCAGTTAGCGCAAGCTCAGACGCTGCGCGAGATCTGCGGTGGACTTGCTACCTCACTGGGCAAGATGATCCATCTGGACATGAAAAAAGCTCCCAGTCGTTCCACTTTGGCCTATGCTAATGAACATCGGCCCTGGCAATTGTATCAACAACTGTTCTTTCACATTTTGAGTATCTGCCATTCACAGTTTGGGGGTAAACACAAATTTCGCTTCAAGAACAAGTTACTCAGCTTTGATGCCACCAAGATTGCCCTCTGTCTGAGTTTGTTTGACTGGGCCAAGTATCGCCGAGCAAAGGGCGCCATCAAACTGCATCTTTTACTGGATCATGCCGGCTACCTGCCCCAGTTTCTTGACATGACGGCCGCCAAGGTTCATGAAGTGAAGATTTTAATGAAATTAACCCTTGAAGCAGGCACTATTATCGTATTCGACCGCGGACTGATCGATTTTGCCACCTGGGCAAAATGGTGCAAAGAAGGCATTTATTTTGTCACTCGGATGAAATCAAATGCGGCATTCCGGGTAGTCTATACAAATCCGGTTGTGCAACGCAGTCATGTTCTCAAGGACCAGATCATCCATCTGACCGGCTTTTATTCAAAGAAAAAATGCCCCTATCTTCTGCGAAGGGTTGTTTATCTTGATCCGGAGACAGGTGATCAATTTGAATTCATCACCAACCATATGAAATTGGCGGCCTCGACGATAGCGGCCATATACAAGGACCGCTGGCAGATCGAAACTTTTTTCAAAGCGCTGAAACAGAATTTTCGCGTCAAGACGTTCGTTGGCACTTCTTTCAATGCTGTCATGATTCAGATTTGGACAGCATTAATTGCAATTTTGATTTTAAAGTATCTGAAAGCAAAGTCCAGAATCACCTGGTCTCTGGCCAATCTGGTAGCGTTATTGAGAATGAACTTGTTGACTTATTGATTTATGGGATTGGCTCGATCATCCTTATTTTTCTCCACCAAAACCAGCAGAACCTGTCCAATGATGCTTGGACCTTTGATATTTTGGACAGCAGGTGGAGAACCTCAAATAAAAAAGGGCGGAATCGGTCTCATAACATGTTGATTTTTCAAAAAGCTAATTCATATAAATGAACTGTTTTGGACAGCAATGATTAAATTAATAATTAAAAAATGGAAAAAAATTACTGGATTCTGTGTTAAATTGAAAAACCTTTTGGAATATCCTTCATAAATCATTAAAGTTTATTGCTATACAAAACTTATTAAATTAATCAAAAGGACACCCAACAGGTGAAAATAAAATACAAAATAAAAATATTTAATACAATGCCTTTGGGCTTTTTAAAAAAACACGTCCTTTGACAATTTTTGATATATACATTTGGCAGTTAGAATTATATGCCTTGCCGGTTAAGAAATTTTCTTATTAAAAGATAAAATTATATAAAAATGAGATTGATAACAGTTGAACAACGTTTGTTTTTTATGAAAGTTAACACAAAAGCCAGATTAGAATAATTTGGATTGTTCATTTCAAATGTTATTAAATTTAAAATAGATGAATCATTTTTCAGGATTGTTGGTGTAATAGAATAATTGAATTTGATTTATTTTGATAGGCACAGAATATTTTTCTAAAAAACTCTTTTTTTCCCCATCTTTATCAAATTCCCAAGCATTTGTCAGAACCACCCAAAATTTATTATTTTCTGATCCCTCTATTAAACGATTAATAAATATATCGTCCTGCCGAGGCATTTTTTCTATTTTGTTTTGTTTTTTAAAATAGGGGATAAATGGTTCTGTGGGCCCTATAATTACAATATCCTCGGGTTCGATATTTTGTTGAATGTAGTTGGCTGCATATTCAAAATCTGGTTTAGCGTATTTTGGATTGAATAGCAAGTTGATATTTGAGATTAAGTAAATAATAAATAAACAACCGCTTATAATATATCGAATATTTTTTTTCATCTCCTCAAAGCTTATCGCAAGAAATAATAAAAATAGAGGATATAAAAAAATTACATGACGTGGATAAAGGGGTATTATTTTTAATAGAAATATTAAAGCCATTGCGAATAGTGCTATAATAAAAATATAAGCGTAATCTAAAAAGTGATTTATTTTTTTTATATTTTTAAATCCGTAATATGCCATTATTAAAAACAAAAAAAATATTAGTATGATTGATAATGCATATTTCGTGTTAAATATGATATCCTTATTTAGATGTAGTTCATAATTTGAAGGACCGAATGAAAAACCTACAAAAAAACGATAAAATGCATATAAAAAATTATAGATAGAAAAATTATTCATTGGGATTGGTGCATTGCGGTGTATCCAGGCTAAATAAAAAACAGGAGTTAATAATAATAAACTTGAAACCAAAATTGATAACCATTGTCGTATTTTGTTTTCCTCAAAATTATGTAATATTTTCCAACCAATATAAATAAGTGGAAGTATAAGAGTGATCAATTGAGTGTAACCCAGAGCGACTAGACATAAAATGATAAGTAACTTTTCTTTTATTGTTTCAAGGTTATGATATTTTTCGAAAAGCAATAAAAAAAGCAGGGAAAGAAATAAAACTAATGAATAAGGTCTTCCTTCTTTTGCAAAATAAATCAAGAAAGGTGAAGTTGCTGCAATGAGAATCCCAAATAATATGCTATTTTTTGATAATTTTAAACACACAAACCATTTATAGAAAATTATCAATGATAAGAATGAAAATAAAGCCGACCATGCTCTGCTCCTCCATTCGGGAGGCCATGAATGGGGTAGAAAAGATTTCAAAAGATGAAACAAAACTTGTGGCTTATCAGTTGAGAATGATTCAGCTTCTACGGAATAATTTGGCAAAATCGCTTTAATGCCTATATTTTTAATGTCATTAGCTAAAGCTAATGAATAACCTTCATCCCACCATAGGCTTTGTTCATCAATTTTGAATATTCTTAAAAATAAACCACATAAAAAAATAGCAAATAGAAATACGTAAATTCGTTTTTTGTAACACCACAGATTTTGCCAATCGATCAAATTCATATGCAACTGTTTCTCAATATAGTAGTAATGTATATTCTTTTGTGATGTTCTCGATTAAATTTTTGTGGATGGACTCTGCGGAAAAAGTTAATGAGATCTAAATTCGCTGAATAAATCTGAAAAAATAATAAATTATTGATTTGATTTTTCTCCGCCATAAAGGATTGAGACATACCGAATCGAATGATGTTTGCCGCTTCTGGATAATGTCTGGTAACATGGTTTGGGAATAGCAAAAGCAAGAGCCACTTCAATAACCATTTCCAACTGCATACAGCTTATTGTACGCTACCTACTGCCCTTTGCCAATTGCCCACTGCCCACCGCCTATTGCCAACCGCCCTCTGCTCACCCTCTCGTAATGGCTCGATGTTCCAGATACCACTGATACGTCCGCCGGATGCCTTCCTCCAAGGGGATCTTGGCGTTCCAGCCCAGTTGCTGTAATTTGCTCACATCCAGCAGTTTGCGCGGGGTGCCGTCCGGTTTGCTAGGATCGAAGCGGATTTCGCCCTCGTAGCCGACGATGGTTTTGATCAGCCGCGCCAGTTCCTTGATGCTCAAGTCCTCGCCCACGCCGATGTTGATGATCTCGCCGCTGTCGTAATGGTTCATGAGAAAGACGCAGGCATCGGCCAGATCGTCGACGTGGAGGAACTCGCGCCGTGGCGAGCCGGTGCCCCAGATCTCCACGAAGGGTTTGCCTTCTATCTTGGCCTCGTGGATGCGGCGAATCAGCGCCGGCAGCACGTGGGAAGTCTGGAGATCGAAATTATCATTAGGTCCATAAAGGTTGGTAGGCATGACAGAAATAAAGTTGCAGCCATATTGGTCGCGGTAGGCCTGGCACATCTTGATGCCGGCTATTTTGGCGATGGCATAGGGTTCGTTGGTTGGCTCCAGCGGTCCGGTGAGCAAATGTTCTTCCCGCATCGGTTGGGGAGCAAATTTCGGATAGATGCAACTGCTGCCCAAAAACAGCAGTTTTTTGACGCCATGGAGATAAGCAGCATGAATGACATTGGCCTCTATCTGGATGTTCTCGTAGATGAACTGCGCTCGATAGGTGTTGTTGGCCAAAATCCCTCCCACTTTGGCTGCAGCTAAAAACACATATTCGGGCTTTTCTTTTTCGAAAAAGGCAAACGTCGCCGCTTGGTTCAATAAATCAAGCTGCGGATAGGGTTTGAGCAGGAGATTCTTATATCCCTGCTTTTGCAGGCAATGCACAATGGCAGAGCCCACCATGCCGCTGTCGCCAGCGATGTAGATTTTTGAGGTTTTGAGCATATGATCCCTTTGATATGGTATAATATATGAAAGGATGAGAAGTAGGGTTTAGAGGTATAGGGTATATGGTATAAGGTATAAGGTTATGGAGTTTGGGATTTTTTTTGACGAATGACGAAACGAATATAGGCGTTCAAGAGTATTTTTGCGGATTCGATCAGACATAAGCCTTGCTCATAAAGCGATTGATCGATATGTCGCAAGTCGTAACAGGAGATGAGATGGTCTTTTAATTCATACATTGAACCTCTTGCGATGCGATAGAATTGAACGCTTTCCTGAAGATGAAATCTCCCATACCCTTCGGCAATATTAGCCGTGATACTTATTGTTGCCTCAGCAATCTGTTTTTTAAGATTAAATTTTTCCTCTTGGGGTAATCGTGTCATGATCGTTTCATAAAAAAATAACTTCACCTCACGTGCTTTTTTCCATGCCTCCAGAGACACAAAATCCTTATTTTCATCATAAGAATCCATCCCAAATCCCCTATACTTTATCCCTTTATACCTTATCCCCTTATATCCTTATACCCCTATACCTCAATACCCCTTTCTCTTCACCCGATCTAAATCTGCTGCGACCATCAGCTTTACCAATTCCGGCAATTTGGTTTTGGCCTCCCACCCCAATTTTTCTCGGGCTTTGGAAGGATCGCCGAGGAGGAGATCGACTTCCGTTGGGCGATAGTACATGGGATCGATGACCACACGGGTAGCGCCGGTCTTTTTATCGATGCCTTTTTCGTTTCGGCCCTTGCCCACCCATTCCAGTTCCACATCGATTTCGCGAAAAGCCAATTCCGCAAACTCGCGCACCGTGTGCATTTCACCAGTGGCCAGCACATAATCATCCGGCTCGGGCTGCTGCAACATCCGCCACATGCCTTCGACATATTCGGGTGCATAGCCCCAATCGCGTTTGGCATCGAGGTTGCCGAGCGCTACGGTCTCTTGGTAGCCGTAATAAATTCGCGCCACGGCGCGTGTAATTTTGCGGGTGACGAACGTTTCGCCACGTCGCGGCGATTCATGATTGAAGAGAATGCCATTGCAGGCGTAAATGTTATAGGCCTCGCGATAGTTGACGATGATCCAATAGGCATAGAGCTTGGCCACACCATAGGGCGAACGGGGATAGAAAGGGGTTTTCTCGTTCTGTGGAATGGATTGCACCTTGCCGTAGAGCTCGCTGGTAGAAGCCTGGTAAAACCGCGTGGGCAGACCACTGGCGCGTATGGCGTCGATAAAGCGCAGGGTGCCTACAGCATCGACTTCGGCGGTATACTCTGGCAAGTCAAAAGAGATCTTTACATGGCTCTGCGCTGCCAGGTTATAGATTTCATCCGGTTGCACCCGCTCCAGCAAACGGTTAAGGTTGCTGGAATCGGTGAGATCGCCGTGATAGAGGAAGAATCGCTTGTTAAGAAGGTTGGGGTCGTTGAAGAGATGATCGATGCGGCCGGTGTTGAAAGAACTGCTGCGGCGGATGATGCCATGCACCTCATAATTTTTCTCCAGCAACAACTCCGCAAGGTAAGAACCATCCTGACCGGTAATGCCGGTGATAAGGGCTTTTTTCATTTTTGCGTCTCTGAAAAGTTGAAGGTTATGGGTTGATTGTTGCAGGTTACAAGTTGCAGGTTGCAGGTTGCATGTTACAAGTTGCCGGTTGCAGGTTACAAGTTGCAAGTTGCCGGTTGCAGGTTACAGGTTACAAGTTTTAGGTTACAGGTTGCAGGTTAAAAGTTTTCGGTTACAGGTTAAAGATTCGAGAGTGCGGATTGACGGCGAAAAGTTACGAGAATAGGAGCGATTCATTTTGAAAAAAATATGATGATTCGGCCATAATTGGTAAAAATGGTCATATCTATCAGCTGTCTATGCTTCAAAGGCAATGGTCAATCAATAGCCATGTTTGAATAGTTATCCCTCCGTCTCGCTTTTGGCTGCCATCTGAAAGGATTTTAGCCGCTGGTTAGGTAATGATGATTTGTCCAGATTTATTGGCAATCGCTGCTTTTCCTTAAACGGCTCTGACGGAGTCAATTTTTAGCGATATTGTCATCTTCACCGGGTTTTTCTAAAAAAAAGGATTTTACATCTCTTGGGTCACGAGTCATGCTTTGACGATATTGCCATTCTCGCTGGGTCCATAAAGTTTGTAAACATTTCTGGTGTCGATGATCAATTTTGCATGTTTCCGCACCAAAGCATAATCCACATCGGTATGATCTGTGACGACGATGACCGCGTCATATTTTTTAATCGCGGCCGCGGTTAGATCAATACTCTTCATATTGTATTGATATTTGCGCGTAGGCGGCAGTTTGGGGATAAAGGGATCGTAATAATCGATTTTGGCGCCTTTTTCGTGGAGAATTTCGATGATCTTGAATGCCGGGGTTTCGCGCATGTCGTCGATATCTTTTTTATAAGCCACGCCGAGGATGAGAATTTTTGCATTTTTGATACTTTTAGCCCGAGCATTGAGGGCTTCGATGGTCTTTTGGGTTACATAATAAGGCATGTTGGTATTGATCTCCCCTGCCAATTCGATAAAGCGCGTGGGCATATCGAACTCTCGCGCCTTCCAGGTGAGATAGAAAGGATCGATGGGGATGCAATGGCCACCGAGGCCTGGTCCAGGATAAAAAGGCATGAATCCGAACGGCTTGGTCGAGGCAGCCTGGATCACCTCCCAAACATCGATGCCCATGCGGTCGAGGATCATCTTCATCTCGTTCACCAAGGCGATATTGACGCTGCGGAAGATATTTTCCAGCAGTTTTGCGGATTCGGCGGCGCGGGTGCTGGAAACTGGCACAGGTATGGTGATATGCGAGTATAGTTTGATGGCGCATTCTCTGGCATAGGGATGGTCGGCGCCTACGACCTTGGGGGTATTGCGAATGGTAAAGTTTTTGTTGTTAGGATCTTCGCGCTCGGGGGAAAAAGCGACGTAAAAATCGCGTCCGCATTTCAGACCCGATTCTTCGAGGATGGGTCGTAGGGCTTCGTCGGTGGTGCCTGGCCAGGTGCTGGATTCGAGGATGACCAATTGTCCTTTGCGCAGATGCTTTTTCAGCGTGTGGGCGGTATTGGTGATGTAGGATAAATCCGGCTCTCGGTGTTCGTCCAACGGCGTGGGCAGGGCCAAAATGAGCACATCGGCTTCGCTACTCAGGGCGAAATCTTCGGTATAGCGGATAGGGGTTTTCGTATTTATCTCGGCAATGGCGGTCGACGGGATATGCTTGATATAACTTTTACCCTGGCGCAGTTTCTTGATTTTTTCGCTATCGATATCAAAGCCGATCATCGGAAAGGCTTCGCGGGCGAATTCGATCAATAACGGTAATCCGACGTAGCCGAGGCCAATAATTCCCAATACAGCCTGTTTCTTTTCGATTTTTTCTTTGAGGTCCATATCAGTCTCCCTTAGAAATATATGGTTGATAATTTTTTTTTGTGGTCTTAACTTTTGCTCATCGCCTCGATGACTTTTTCCAATCCCTGGCGAAAATCGATCTTTGGCTCATAGCCGAGGAATTGTCGCGCCTTGCCGATATTGGCTAATGAGTGTTTGACATCTCCTAACCGCGGTTCGCAGTAGATGGCGGTGATGTTTTTATGTAAAATGGTGTTGATGGTTTCGATGAGAAGGTTGATGGTCACCCGGCGGCCGCAGGCAATGTTAAAGACTTCACCGGCGAGATTCTCCAATCCTTTTTCACAAGCCAACAAATTCGCGGATACCACATTGTCAACATAAGTGAAATCGCGCGACTGTTCGCCGTCGCCGAATACTTTTGGGGGGGTGTCGTTCAGGATCATGCGGATGAATTTGGGGATCACTGCCGAATATTGGGAGTTCGGGTCCTGACGTGGACCGAACACGTTGAAGTATCGTAAAGAGACGGTTTCCAGTCCATAGATTTTGGTGAAAACCTGGCAGTATTTTTCTCCTGCTAATTTGGTAACCGCATAAGGGGAAAGGGGTTTTGGCAACATGTCCTCGGTTTTTGGTAATACTTCGAGGTCACCATAGATGGATGAGGATGAAGCATAGACCAAGCGTTTGACGCCGGCGTCGCGAGCCGCTTCAAGAAGATTGATGGTGCCGGTGACATTGACCTCATTGCTGGTGAGAGGATCCTTGATCGAGCGTGGTACCGAGGGTAATGCCGCCTGGTGGAGAACGAAATCTACTCCTTCTACGGCCTCGCGTACAGTGGGATAGCTGCGAATATCGCCCTCGATGAGTTCGATACGATCTAAAAAATCGACGAGATTCTCTCGCTTGCCTGTGGAAAAATTATCGAGTACACGTACACGTAGGCCACGTTGTAACAACGCTTCTACGATATGACTGCCGATGAATCCTGCTCCGCCAGTGACTAGGAATATTGACAAGACTATTCTCCTCCTTTATCATTTGGAAAAATTGAATATGATAACCAGACTTTCGTCCCGTCACTTACAGTAGAAAGACGAACTACTGCAATCATCATCATGAACAGCCTTGAGTGCCATTCGGTAAATATAACATTGATGGATAGTTATTGCTATCAAGCCAGCAAACTGCAGCATTATTGCGCGTTTTTCAGGCTTGAATTTTCTCGAGCATATTCTCTTGGATATTCACAAAAATCGATTTGCCGATAGCGGAGATATATACCACAAACCATTTATTTCCCCGCTTTTCGAAAAGCATGCCTTCCATTCCAATCAGCGGGCCGGAGGTGATGCGTACCTGATCCCCCGGCGCGAGTCCTTCTTCTACGAATATATCCTGGTTGTGCTGCAATAAACGCTGAATGGCTTCGATTTCGCTCTGCTTGACAGGGGTTGGTTGCTGATTAAAACTAACGATGCGGACAACGCTGGGCACCTTTAACACGTCATAGCGATTAACATAGGGAATCTGGCAGAAGATATAGCATGAAAACAAGGGCATTTCCACCCAACGTCTTCTATCCTTCCACTGATGTAGAGACTTGCGCAGCGGGAGGAAATTGGTGATGCCTAAGGCATCTAGATAAATTTTGACTTTTTTTTCATGCCGCGGTTTAGTGACAAAAGCGTACCAGTGTAGTTCCTTTTCGATGGACATCTGAATATAATCTTTGATATAAAAAATGTTTGCTCTAATTCGGTTTTTTTCCGTTGTTGACCGGCAAAGATGATGAATGAACGGTCAATTTCCTTTCAGAAAGATCTTTTTCTTTTTTACTGCTTTTTGTTTCTTTTTGTTGTCCGTCCGATAGTAATCGGGGTAGTAATAATGATAAAAATAAGATCCATAGACATCGGCTACTTGGAGGCCGTTGAGAATGACGCCAATGAGGGGTGCCCCCACCCTTTTGAGTTGCTCATTGGCACGCAGAGCGGCCTCACGCACGGTCACGCCGGAGCGAATCAATAACAAAACCGCGTCGACCGAGGTTGCCAAGATCGAGGCATCGGTGACGGCCAGAGTGGGTGGGGTATCAATCAAAACCATATTAAATTCTGTTCTGGCTTTGAGTAAAAGCTCTCGCATCGCCCTCGAGCCTAACAACTCTGCAGGATTTGGCGGTAAGACCCCGCAATTCAGCAAATAGAGATTGGGAAGACCGTCGACGCTGTGGATGGCCTGTTGCATAGATTTGTCGCTGATGAGCACATTCGTCAATCCTATTTCTTTATCGAATCCAAAGAGGCGGTGTTGGATTGGGCGACGCAGATCAGCATCGATCAGCAGGGTTTTGTTCCCCATCTGCGCAAAGGTGATGGCCAGATTAGCTGCTGTTGTCGATTTTCCCTCTTTGGGTCCGCTGCTGGTGACGAGAATGACTTTGATGGGTTGATCGGGCTTGGAGAAGAGAATATTCGTCCTCAAAGTACGATAGGCCTCAGAAATAGGCGACCGTGGTTTGAGATGGGTAATCAACCGTTGATTGACGGATTTTGCTTCGGGATCGCCGTTGAGCCTGACTTTGTTAAAGACGCCGTTGGTCTGCTCCGGCTCAATATAAGGAATCGTTGCCATGACCGTCATACCCAAGCGCTCGACATCCTCCATGGTACGGATGCTGTTATCCAGGTATTCCATGACAAAAGCGATACTGATGCCCAGCCCCAGTCCGACCAAGACGCCGAGGAGGACATTCATTTTCTTTTTGGGTTTAATGGGATATTGTGGTTCTTTGGCTCGGTCGATGATGCGAATGTTTCCCAGTTGCCCGACCTCGGTGATACGCGATTCCTGATATTTTTCTTGCAGCATGAGGTAGATTTTTTCGTCCACCCGTGCGGCGCGAACCAGGCGTGCCAGCGTCAGGCTTTTTTCCGGCAACATCTCCAAATCGCGATTGTATTTGGCGATGATCTTCTCAAATGTTTCCACCTTGGGTATGAGTGAGCGGATTTCCGTCTCTACCGCGATTTTATTACTCACCAGTGACCCGGCCAATTGCGCAGGATCGATGAACTCGGAAGCAGCGATCTTGGCGACCTCTTCCTTGAACTTGTTCTTCAAGGCCTCTATCTGTTTTTCTCGCAGTTGCACCTCATTACGATTGTGCTCCAGGGCACCGATTTCAATCATCGAAGCCATATACGAGGCCAATGCAGCTTCCTTTTCGGCTATCTGTTTTTTCAACTCTGCCAGGTAAGGCTGGGAGGAAATGGTTTCCACGTCCAGCTGCAAATTGCGCTCACTTAATTGTTGGTTGATGTAGATCAACCGTTGTTTATTGGCCTGCAACTCAGTATAGGCCTCATTGTAAAGGGTTTCGAATTCGGCGATCTTGCGCACCAATTCTTCGGTTTCCTGATCCAAGGCCACCACCTTGGCTTGCTGCTGATAGGCCTTTAATTGTTCTTCCGACTTGGCCAGCTCATCGCGTATTTTCGTGAGTTGTTCCTCGATGAAATTCTTTACCTGGCGTACTTCGGCCTGACTCTGCGCTTGATTCATATTCTTATAAACATCGGCCACGGTGTTGGCGATGTATGCCGCTTCGAATGGAGAAGGAGCTCGCACTTTGATTTCGATGATATCCGTATTGCGGATGGGTGTGATGCTGATAGACTCTTGCAAGTTCTGGGCAAATTCATCGAGTTGTTGCGCTTCTGCTGGTTTATTGCGGCCATGGTTATTAGTCAAAAAAGAAGAAAACGAGTTACCGCCTGAACGATACTTTTCTTTGCCTGGGCCATGGCCAAGGATCGCCAATTGTTCTGCATATTCCGAGACTCTCAAGGTGTTGATAACATTATCGGCCAGCGTCCGACATTTGAGAATTTCTACTTGATTGTTTACCATGGTCTCTTTTTTCATCATAGTAGAAATATCGAACAAGGATTGGCCAACCCCACCCTGTTGCTCCACCATGATCTTCACAACTGCTTCATAAACCGGATCCGTAGTAAAAGTATAGATGATAGTCGATAAAACGACTAGAAAAAATGAGATGATGATAACGTATCTGCCTTTATAAAAGATCCTCAGATAGTCATGCAACGTAAGCTGACGGTCGGATTGCAAGTGTAAACCTTGCTTGAACAGGCCATTACCCCAAGACGCTGATGTTTGTGTGGATGTCTGGTTTGTAACACTCATCTGTGATTGCCTCATCAATGATGTAGATAATAATCAACCAGAGCCCAGATTTGAATCAAGGCAGCGATACGAAAAGTAAACTCGAAAAATTTGCTTATGAAATGAAATGAGGTGCCAGAGACGACGACCGTATCACCCGGTTTGAGCACAGGAATGTCGCTAATTTTCCCTGTCTCGAGATATTTTTTGACATCAACATCGATCACCTGCGGTTGATCTTTTCTATCAGCTCGGACGACTCTGATCTTCTTAATCTTTGCCTCTTCCCTGGGGCCACCGGCGAATGAGAGTAAAGATATCAGATCGGTATCGTAAGGGACCATGTATTGCCCTGGACGGTGGACGAATCCCCAAACGTTGACCGCCATCAACACCTGGTCTTGACTGCCGAGGAAATATTGCGCCGGCCGACTCTGATCCTGTTGCCCCGTGACCTGACTAAAGACCACGCTGGAAAGGAATGTCAAACAAAACCAAACAAAAAATATAATTGATTTGAATTTTACCATTTTAATAGGTGTATTAAATTCATCCACTTTTCAAAACAGGCGATTAACGAAAATACTAGTAATTAATTATTTTTAAATAATTTACATATTTTTGTAAAATATCATCATCAACTAAAGATTGAAAGTTTGCAAAAAACGTACCTTTAAATAAAGTCGTTGTCAAACTGCTGGCGAATCATTCACCGCGCATGTCCACCACCTGATAGCCAGATGGAGGTTTTAATTGAAACATCGCATCGGTCAATTTGGCATTGACGTCGATATTGCGCACCTCATAGGTAGAGGTATTGTCGTTGATGTCTATTTGTACGATCTTGGTCATCCAGTAAGTTCTCTTATCGACCCATAGTTTGATGGTGCGGGCGAATTCATCTTCGTTTTTGGCTTGAAGTTCGATCACGAAATGGGGAACTTCGTTGAGCTTGGTTTCCTCGATGAACCGCGCGCGATAGTTTTCCACATAATTTCGTAAAAAAGTCTTGAGAAATGGATTATCTTCCGTGCCTTCGGAAGCGTCATCGATCATCACCTGTTTGTTAGTGTGGCTCACGGTCCAGATGGTATTGCCATCGGTGATGATGATCTGGTCCTCGGTTTCGATGCGGAATTGCACACCGTTGCGCGTGCACACCTTGCCCGAAAATTCCTGGGTCTCATCGGCTAATTTCCAATAAAAAGTCTGTTTGAATTCAGCGCAGACGTTTTTCATCGCTTCGTAGGTCTTTTGAATTTGTTTTAGGATTTGTTCCGCATCTTGAGCGTGCCCAAAGGAGACTCCGATAGCCAGTATGATAACGACAATAAAAATATGATTTCTCATGACAGTCCTCTTTATTTTTACGGTATTTTGTCGGAATAAATTACAATATCATCCCCCCATTCACTATATTATAAACGCTAAACAGCCTCTTTTGTTCAGGGGGAACACTTTTGGATGATCAAGTCAGTATGTTTCCTGTTCTTCGTTCAACTCCGATTCAAGGTTTTCCAATTCTTCGGGTGTCATCAGTACTTCGCGTGCTTTGCTGCCTTCGAAGGGCCCGACGATGCCTGCGGCTTCCAGTTCGTCGATCAATCGTGCGGCGCGAGAGTACCCCACCTTGAGGCGGCGCTGCAAGATCGAGACCGATCCCTGCTGGGTGCGTACGACGATGCGCATTGCTTCATCGAAAAGTGGATCGCGTTTGCCACCGGCTCCACCCTCATGAGCGGCGGTTTCTTCGTCGACATAGGCTGGGAGCGGATTTTTGCGACAAACCGGTTGTTGGTTGATATGTTGGAGGATTTTTTCGATCTCGCCCAGGCTGATATAGGCGTTGTGAATGCGAATGGGCTCCGGGCTCCCAGGCGGCAGGAAGAGCATGTCCCCCCTTCCGAGTAGTTTTTCGGCACCGTTCATATCCAGAATGGTACGGGAATCTACTTTGGTAGCCACTTGGAAAGCGATGCGCGCCGGGAAATTGGCTTTGATGACCCCGGTGATGACGTCTACGGATGGTCGTTGTGTAGCAACGATGAGATGAATGCCTACGGCTCGCGACATTTGCGTCAGGCGTGCGATGGGTTCCTCCACATCACGAGAGGCGCTGCTGGTCAACATCAAATCCGCCAGCTCATCGATGATGACGACCAGGTAATTCAGCGGTCGGACATCTGCTTCGTCCTCTCTGACCACCCTTCCTTCAGCCACACGTTGGTTATATTCTTCGATGTTGCGGACACCGGCACCGGCTAAAATCTCATAGCGTTTTTCCATCTCCTGCTCGACCGATTTCAGAACGGCAATGGCCGACTTGGCGGATGTTGCTACCCGCTCCCGCACTCCTTCAATGACTGCCAGGTGATGGCGGTGAAGACTGGCATAGGTAGAAAGTTCCAGTCGCTTTGGATCGATCAACACCATTTGCAATTGCGAAGGATGGGCTTTGTAAAGGAAGCTGGTGATGATGGTATTCAAACAGACGCTTTTTCCAGAACCGGTTGATCCGGCGATCAAAAGATGCGGCATAGTCGAAAGGTCGGTGATAAAAGGTGCGCCGGAGATGGTCTTGCCCAAACCGATGGTGAGGGGTGAAGTGGCCTCCTGAAATTTTGGGGCAGAGAGAATTTCCCGCAGATAGACCATGGAGGGAGTGGGATTGGGGATTTCGACGCCGATGGCGGCTTTGCCGGGAATGGGCGCGACAATGCGGATAGTCTTGGCGCGCATAGACATAGCCAGGTCGTCGGCCAGGGCTGCCACGCGACTGACGCGGATGCCCGGCGCCAACTGCAGCTCGTAGCGGGTGATGACAGGGCCCGGATGGATTTCCACCACCCGTGCTTTTATGTCGAAATCGGCCAATTTTTCCTCCAACAATCGCGCATTGCTGCGCAGCACTTCCTCCGACAATGGCTCATCCGCTTCTGCCGGGGCCTGTAACAGGCTCAAAGGCGGAAATTGATAGGGCACAGCCGTCTGCGGTTCCTCGGTTAATTCCACCTGAGGTTCGACGCTTGAATCTTCAATGGTTGGTCCCAGCGGTTGCCGGGGCGTAATTTTTGGTATGGGCGGTTCGGGTTTGATAGCTTTGACTCGGGGCACGGGAGGATCTTCTTCCTCTCCTATGGATTCATCGGCAGAAAAAGTTTTTGCAATGGTCGGGCCTTCTGTTTCTGAGGTATGAAGACCTTTCATAAACTTTTGAGAACTGATGCGACGGCGACTGCTGCGCCAATCACTGAAAGCCATGCGAATCTTCATATTCAACCGAGTGAGTGCTACGGAAAACGCCAGGAAAAAATCGCGCATGGTGAAAGATGTGAAGAGGAGTACATTGATCACAATGAGACCAATGATCATGATCACTGCGCCATATACACCCAACAACTTGCGCAACAGCGTCGCCCCGAGAACGCCGAGAAAGCCGGAGAACTGATAGGGAGAGGATTCGTCTCCGGCAGAGATATGATAGTAGAGGGCACCGGCCATGGAAATATAAAAGGCGATTAAAAATATAAATATCGACCATCGTCTGACGGGGTGCATGTCTTTACCCAGCAATCGATACACCCCCCAGGCGATAATGAGAAAAGGCAACACCACGATGGGATAGCCGATGGTGGCATGAATGAGATAATAAGATAAGTATACGCCGGCAATGCCCAGTTGATTTCGGGCTTCATCGGCTGTCACCCGTCCTGGTTTTTCATCCGGATGGAAAGTGAAAAGCGAAATCGCCAACAAAATCCCGAAGAGGATGAGCATGAGACCCAATAGTTCTTCGCTCTTCCGTTCATCCAATAACGGGGGGTGTTTGGCGCTACGAATTTTTTTGTTCCGTTTTCGCATGGATTTTGGCGGATGTTATTATTTCAACAGTTGCCGATGAACAAACATTTTTTACCTTACGATTTTTTATAAAACGGCGTCTCACAAACTCTGGCAGGGACACGAGAGTTGCGAATTTCTATTTGTAGCTCGGTTCCCACATTGGACAGATGGATCGGCACATAGCCCATGCCGATGCCCTTTTCTAGCATCGGGGAGAAGGTGCCGCTGGTGACATGGCCGACCTTTTCATTGCCCGCCCAAATCGCATATCCATGTCGAGGAAAGGCTTTATCCATCATCTCGAAGCCGATCAGTTTTCGTTGCAGTCCGCCTGCTTTGATTTTTAGGAGGGCATCGCGGCCGATAAAGTCTCCTTTGTTGAGTTTAGTGATCCAACCCAAACCGGCTTCAAGCGGATTGGTGGTCGCATCGATGTCGTTGCCATAAAGGCAATATTTCATTTCTAATCTGAGGGAATCGCGAGCCCCCAGTCCGATCGGTGTGAGGCCGAAGGGCTTACCAGCGGTCATAATGGCATCCCATATTTTTGCCGCCCTTTGCATGGGAAAGCAGAGCTCATAGCCAAGCTCGCCGGTATAGCCGGTGCGCGAGATTATCATCTGCTCGCCAGCCACTTTACCTTCTTCCAGCCAATAGTAGGCTATCTTGCTCAAGTCCAAATCGGTTAATGTCTGGAGAATTTCCATGGATTTGGGGCCTTGTAATGCCAACAAGGCACACTCATCGCTGCGATTTTCAAGCGTGACATCGGCGTTTTTATGAGCCTGCAGCCACTCCCAGTCCTTCTGCAAATTGGCGGCATTAACGACCATCATATAATAATTGGGGAGACGATAAACCAATAGATCATCGACGATGCCGCCATCTTCGTAGCACATGGCGGAGTATTGCACCTGTTTGGGGGCTAATTTACTGACATCGTTGATCGTCATCCATTGGAGAAACTGTTCGGCGCCGGGCCCACTTATAAAAAATTCGCCCATGTGCGACACGTCGAAAAGTCCTGCTGCAGTACGTACACAACGGTGTTCTTCGATGATGCCTTGGTATTGAATGGGCATGTAGTAGCCTGCAAAGGGAACGATTTTTGCGCCTAATTGTTTATGAACCTCGTAGAGACCGGTTTTTTTTATTTCCATATCAGCTCCTAGCGAATACATATGGTAATTTTTGCAAGAATGCAAATATGATTAGATATTAATTTCAAACCCATGGGTACCTCCTTTGCCGTTCATGGGTTCGTCTATTTTCATGGGAATTGAAATGAAAAAGGTAAATTTTCGTTCTGTTTTCAATGATCGTCGACCCAAAAATCAGCGAATCGAATCACTCCGAACAACAGCAAAGCTTACGCGTGGTAGTCATAATTTATCTATCATTAAAATTAGTATTTATTTAGCATAGTTGCAAGTGCATTTTTTATCTCGTTATATAAAAAGTGCTTGCAAATTTGTTGAAATAATTGTATTTAATATAGTGGATCTCATCGGTTGCATTATTGCAGTCACTCTTCAATACTTCCAGGAAAATACCTCTTCACAACAGGATGCATAATCAGACACACCAGTCTTCAAAATTTAGCAGTTAAAAAATGGGGAAAAACTTTTTTCTTTTCTTGCAAGGAGGATTTATATGTCCTGCAGGTATGAGTTTAGGAGGCTGGCTTTAATAATCGCCACTGGAGTTTTACTCGTGGCGAGTGTTTCGACCGCGCAGTTATCGTTTGGTGGTTATACTTTCCCCAACACCGCTGCGTTTGCCGATCACGCAGAAGCCGTTGGCAGCAGTTTGATTCTGCCCACTGTTGGCTCTACGGTGCAGTCGGCCTTGACCGACATCAATCTCGGCACCTGGGTGGTTGCAAAGAACACGATCGATTTTGTGGATGTCTTTTTTACCAATAATGTGATCATCAACGAAGCTGGGGCAGATTTTGTTGTTTTCGAATACGCAACACCCGAGCCGTATAAAATTGCCATCAGCACCAATGGTACCCCCGGTGGCTTGGGCGCTTTTCGGCAGTATTCCGGCACCGCTGCGATCGATCTCAGTGATTTTGGTTTGGCTCTTGGGGCAACGGTAAGTATGCTCCGCATTCAGCCGAATGTCTATGGAGGCACTGCGGAACTGAGCGCGGACATTCAGGACATCGGCGCCCTTCATTCAGGCGACGTGCCCTCCATAAACGATGCCTTTACCTTTGATGATGGTACGGTACAAGGGTGGACGATTAATGGGGCCTACGATGAAACGGGCAACACACTTTATAATCATAGTTTTCAATTCGGATGGAAAGATGCGGTGAATTTTCCCACTCCTCCTGGCCACGATCCCCTGGGAGATCAAAAAGGATCGCTGCAATTATTTACTTTTGGTGGACACGGCATCAACAACCCCACCCATACCTGGTGGATCATGCAGTTTCATTCACCAGATTTGAGTGCTTCACCTGCATGGCAATCGGCCAAGGGATATACGGTCGAAATTGCCGAATGCATGGCTTCGTTTGGGACCTTATCTGCCAACTTGTTTGTCCGCGTTTACGATCAGGACCAAGCGCGGGATCGTTATTTCTATTCTGGGGAAGCCCAAGAGATGATCCACGATATCTATGGTGATGGAATGGCGGATTGGAACCATTTCTCTTTCGATTGGTCTGGCATTGCATCGTTCCCTACGCGTTACACCATCAAGGAAATTTTTATCAACATTTTCGGCAGGCTAAATACTTACTTGGAGGGCGGTGTTTACCTCGATCAGGTAGTGCCAATACTCGGCGCCATGCCGCAAACGCCTGCCCCGCCATCGGAACTGCAAGCTGTTCTGCTCATAGACCAAATCCATATCACCTGGAAGGATAATTCCATCGACGAGAGCGGATTTATTTTGGAGATGAAGGAATCCCCTGGGGGCATAGGCGACTGGCAAATACTCGACACTTTGGCTGCTAATGTGATCTCGTATCAGATGGATAATCCCGTTTATCAACATACTTATGAATTTCGCGTCAAAGCCTTTAATCAACATGGGTGCTCGGCTTATTCCAATAGTGATACTATAAATGTATTCTATCTGTTATCGTGGATTAAAATAGAGTCCCCAAACGGGGGTGAGTTATGGGCGCCAGGTAGTACCCAGATGGTAAAATGGAGCAGCGGCCCCATTGGCAAACCTGCCAATGTCATAATAGAATACTCGACGGACAATGGCAGCCATTGGATGCCAGATTATATTGCTTCTGTTGCCAATACGGGTTCTTATTTATGGACGATCCCAAACACACCTTCGAACCAATGTATTCTGAAAATTAAGGATGCCATGGATGGCATGCCCTATGATTTGAGTAATAAACCCTTTACCATAACGAGCCCAAATCAGCCGATTTTATCTGTGTCACCACTTGTTTTGAATTTTGGCGTCATGGATGATAGTCTCACATTTTCGATCCGAAATTTAGGGGGTGGTTTACTGAATTGGAATGTGGCCGCCAATCCGGCAAAAGCGTGGTTGACTTTTATTCATCCTACCAGCGGTAGTGGCGATCAAACCATTCGAGTCAAGGTAAGGCGTTCCTTGCTTGTGGCAGATAGAGACAGCACCCAATTGATTGTCAGTTCTAATGTTGGCGGTCAGGTTGTATGGGTGAAGATAGAACGCACCGCTGGCACGCTACCGCCTCATTGGCACTTTACCGCTAATACAGGCCAAAATGCCATTGTGGTGATACCCACCACTGCCAATCCCAATATCGAGGGATTTCCGTTGGCCAATCAGGATATCATCGGTGCTTTTACTCCAGCCGGTCTCTGCTGTGGTTGGAAGCAGTGGCAGGGGCAGAACTTATCGTTGACGGTGTGGGGAGATGATGACCAGACGCCGGCAGTGGATGGCTTCCGGGCTGGGGAAACCATCAGCTATCGTGTCTATCGCCTCAGCTCTGCCAAAGAATGGACGAATGTGCAAGTGGCCTATAACCAAGGCAACGGAAAGTACAACGCCAATGCTTTTATGATCTTGAGTCAGTTCAATGTACGTGAGCTGCGAACCTTTACTTTAAATTTTAATCGCGGGTGGAATCTTTTTTCCATCAATGTCGATCCCATTACCAAAGCGATGGATCAAATGATGGCACCGCTGGGAAATAAACTGGTATTGGTCAAAAACGGCGCTGGTCATGCCTATATACCTGCCTATGCGATCAATGATATCGGAGTATTCGATTTTCGAGAAGGGTATCAAGCCTATCTTTCGGAACAAAGCAGTTTAGATGTTCCTGGCCAACCGGTTGATCCTTCTTATCCCATCCTCATGCTGGCGGGATGGAACATGAAGAGTTATTTGCCGATGTTACCCATCAGTCCCATTGTTGCGTTAGCGAGCATTCGACAAAATCTTATTCTTGTGAAGAATGGTGCGGGGCAAAGCTATATCCCACAGTATGACATCAACGATATCGGTTCCATGCAGGAAGGCCAGGGTTACCAATTCTATCTTAGTAAAAACGATACGCTCATCTATCCTGCAAGTGTTTCTTCCCTGACTATACAGGCAGGGCCTCCTCTGAAGCCTTTAAATCATACTCAGCACTTTCATTTTACGGCAAATACTGGAGAGAATGCCATTGTGGTGGTTCCGCTGAGCGCCCATCCAAGATATGCTGATGGGCGAGCCCTTGAAGTTGGCGACGAGATTGGTGTTTTCGATAAAGATCAGCGTTGCTGTGGTGCCGCCGTATGGCAGAATGCCAATCTGGCTATCACGATCTGGGGTGATGACGCCATGACCGACAGCATCGATGGCTTTACGGTGGGCGATTCGTTGCGATTCCGCGTTTGGCATAAAACATCAAAACTGGAATTTAAGGCCAGGGTGACCTTCCTGGAAGGCCAATCAGGGCTCTATGCCGCCAATGGATTTTACGTACTACAAGAGTTGACCGCTGACCAGGTCACAAGGGTTTCGGATGCGCGCGACGTGACTCACCCAACGGCCTTTGCTATCATTGGAGCTCATCCCAATCCGTTCAACATGCATACAAGTATCCAATTCACGCTCCCTGCTGACGGAATCGTATCGATCACCATTTTCGACTGTCGCGGAGAGACGGTTTTCCGCGAGCCAGAGATGAGCCTACCAGCTGGCCAGCATGTATGGAGATGGAATGGTGTCAATGCGAAGCAACAGGCCGCAGCATCTGGACTTTACTTTTATCAGATCAAATTTCGCAACACGACAGGTTCAGAAGAACGAAGGATGGGCAAGGTCGTTATGATGAGATAGCTGCTAGATTAATATCCTTTAGCGAAGGAGGTTATCGTAGCTGGATTCTTTGTAAATAGACTGTGAAAACGAAATGTTTTCCGAAAAAATGACCAATAAACCCTTTTATCTTCACGGCTTTATGTTTTATTTTATCATTTAATTAAAGTTTCCAATTTAAGAGGTCTTGTGGCTGACGCTCCCCGACATGAGACGTTAAGAGAGGATTTCACACAATCACTAAAGCATGGTTTTCAAGCTTGATCAAATTCATCGATTGCGTGGTATTGCTGAGCTCGATTGAAGAGTAAACATATCATCCATGCGGCAGTCATGAATCTCCCTGCATTCATCATCGCTAGCCTAATGAAAAGTTGGTATGACCTGTTAGTCAGCCATCGAGGAATTAGAAAAACTTTTTATTAGGGAGGTAGTGAAATGACATTCAATCAACAAAAAAAATTAATAATTTTGTATTTCTTTTTTCTAAGCATTACGCTTCCCCAAAACTTATATTCACAACATCAGGTGAAAAAATGCTTTTGGCTTGCCATAGGTAACGGTGTTTGTTCTATTGGTAATAACGGCTTATCGGGAGTGATCAGCGCAAATTTTCAAAAAGAAAACGGTTTATATAGTCTGCGATTGGCTGGTGGGGGCGAAATCTTCGGAAAAAGTCTTGTCGAATATAGTTTTCTCTATAGTCGCATTATCACCGATTATACCCTTCTTACTTCGGTGGGATTAGGATTCGGTTTGGTAGAAGGAGAGATGAGTTATGGTTTATTCTCTAATAACGCACCAAGAAAAATTGCCCCAACCATTGGTCTACCGCTGGAAATGCAATTCATCTGGAGGCCGATTAGATATTTTGGTATTGGTTTGCATGGGTTCGCGAATATGAATTTTTCAGAATCCTTCTGTGGAGGTAATGTGATGCTGCAGGTGGGCAAACTGCGATAAAACTGAGCGCCAAAATCAGGTAAGACCATTTTTTTCCCATCATTTTATCTACCAGCAGATACGGAGCGATAAAACTGATTGCCAAAATCACGCCCTATCATGTGAAGCCAAAGTCCCACCGAAATTTATTATCCCAATGACAGGACCTCAATTATTATGTGAAAATTGAAACCAAAAATTCAAATCCCCCTTGAAATCCATCATCCGTTCGATCGTTCCCCTAAGAGTATGACTAACAGCTCGTATTCCGTAGCCCTCATGTCATATTTTTCCACCAAAATGTCCCAAAAGAGGGACATTTTTTAAAGATTTCCGCCAGCCGCTCCTGCCAAGCGATTTCTTTTAAGTATAAATGTTATTAAGTTATTGATATTATTTATTTTATAATATTTTTCCATCCATAATCCAGTGTGTTTTTTTGTCATAATTTCAAAGTACTGGCATATTTTTTGGACTTGTCGCTGTAATAAAATGACACTCTCTCCATTCAATGTTTTTTTTCGGAGAATGAAATAGTAGTATTCGTAAAATTTTGTGAGTAGGGAAATTGGTTTTTTGCATATTTGATTAGATTTCCTCGCACATAAGACTCTGATGATTTTTAGTAAAGGTAAACCGCACCGCCGATCGATAAAAAGCAGGGTCCATGTTTGCTGTAAAATCGTCGGTAAAGAGTTCATGGGCAAAATTGAGAAAAAAGACCAGTGGAGCAAATATGAAACGATATAGCTATATACTATGGTTAATGTTGCTGATAGGTTTTGACCTTCTTTCCCAAGTGAACACGTTGGGGCATCCGTACGAGCCGGTGGTGATCAAGGGAGCGGTATTGTCCGCCTTTAGCAATATAGCGTTTGATGATCTATTTTTATACCGATTTAACACTGCCAGTCAGAGTTGGGAGCAAATTCCCTATCAGTTCGACGATGTTGGGGCTGACGAAAGTTATTTCAGTGAAAATAATGGATTATTAGACGGGGATGACGAATTAGCCTTCATGGCCATGGATGTCGGCGATCTTGCACCTGCTGGCGCATGGATCAGTGACAGTGACTCGCGTAACTATCCCCGTTATGAAATTATGATTTCCGATGGGGCGAACAACCTTCTGCGCGGTTGGGTCTATCTTTATCGCTCAGGCAGTTTGAACCAGCAATTCACCACCGATTATGTGGCTGCCGATCCCTTCAATGACGGTATTATTTCTGAGGCTTACGAGCTGAGGCACAACAGTCATGGTGCGGTGGATTATCTGCGGATTACTGCTACTGGTGGTGGGAACAACATCGATATTGTCGATCGCGAAAAAGTGCGCATTTTAGGGACTATCTTTGGATTTCCCTATCAATTGAATGAAGACGCCATTTCTATCTCCAATCTTCTTTTCAAAGATGGACCCGTCAGGGTACTACGGCAGGTAACTTATTCCCTCTCGAGCCTTGGAGCCAGTTATGAAAAGGATGTTTCCGAACGATACTACGCAAGGTTATCGATTACGGGCGGTAGCATCGGCCACATCGATCCATCGTATGGAGTGACCTATATGAGGCAGTCTCTGGACCTAAACAGTGCGGCTAATGGTATGCTATTTTATAATGCGCTTAACAATGGTATTAGCATCGACGGTATTCCAGATGCACCCAATACGACGCTACCAACTGCAGGTGTGACATGGAACCAGATCACCGGCTTGCAGGGTACGATCGTCCAGATCGTTAACTTGCCCAATTTGGGTAATCCGCAATATTTATATTATCGCGACCAGGCCGGTGGTGGGACCAGTGATGGCACGTTAGAGACCGGCGACATGGCGTCTTATGGGGACATCGGCATTTCCTTTCAATCGCCCAATACCGGTGTTTTCGCATTGGGATTTTGGCGCTATTACCTTCCAGGCAATCTCGCTGCCAGCGTCGGCGCCGAACTGGCCGCTCATTATGAGACGCCCATGCAGAGTACGCCATTAGTTCAACAACCGCCGATGAATCATCAGATTGCTTTTCAAATTGTCAATCCGCGAATCGATGGTAATCTTTTCGTTTGGGACGTAGAAATTAACCGTCTTGATGACTGGGGAAGTGGCCTCGATGCGGTGCTCGGCGACGTGCAACTCTACTTCAACGTCAACACCGCAGGATTTTTTCCCAATGCGCCCACTATTTCTAACCTGAACAACAATATTCAGGGTAATGTCAATTATAACATCACATCAGGACGCGCCGGTAGCAGCGGTGAGTATGCCTATATCCAAATCGATTACAGCGATGCCGGTGGCAGCAATTGGTATCCTGAGAGGAACGTCTGGCAGCCTCTGCTAACGGCCAGTCTACCTGTCATTGATTTTGATCAGACCAGCGGCCTCACGTGGCGCACGGACGCAGTATTCGCCGCTCAGGGTAGTGGCCTTGCCCTTACGGTATCTACGGAGGGAGATGGCGAGATCAACTTGCCCGTGGAATTGACTTTATTCACCGCTCAGGTTGAAAACGGTTTCGTCAAATTGGAGTGGGTCACCGCCTCCGAGAATGAGAATCTCGGCTTCTATATTTATCGTTCTGTGGATGAAAAAGGTCATTATGATAGAATAACCTCATCCATTTTACCGGGAGCAGGCACCACCACCTCCCAACATCGGTATTCCTATACAGACCAGCATGTTCAGCCCGGCCAGACCTATTATTACAAACTGGCGGATGTGGATTTTCGCGGCCGTGTCAACATGCATGGCCCTATTGCTGTGACGGTTGAAATACCGCAAAATTTTTCCCTGGAACAGAATTACCCCAATCCTTTTAATGCATCGACGCGAGTTCGCTTTTTTGTCGGTCGGAGCGGGCCAGTCAAATTAGCGATATTCGACATACGTGGGCGAATGGTTCGCAGCCTGATCGACAACTCAATGAATATGGGACAGCACGAAATCGCTTTTGATGGATTGGATGAATATGGTGTCCCTCTCCCAAGCGGCGTATATTTTTATCGTCTGGAGGCGGAGGGGTTCAGGGAGAGCAAACGCATGCAGGTGTTGCGTTAAAATCTCCCATTTAGGATCTTATCGCAATTTTCACCTCCGTTTTGTCCAAGTTAGAAAAGAATGGGAGAAGGCATTTCACAGCACCTGCATTTCGCGTAGTAGGTGATCCGCTCTGGAATATTTCTGGAGAACCCAAAGGATATAACGGATGTCCACGCCGATGGATCGACTATACGCCTCGCTCCAAACATAATCGTTGATGGTGGCTTCGAAGGCGCGATCGAAATTTAGCCCTACCAACTCACCACGACGGTTCAATACAGCGCTGCCGGAATTGCCGCCCGTGGTATCGGCATCATATAAAATGGCTACAGGCACATCTTGTAGCCGTGGATGCAGAAAACGGCCGAAATCTTTCTGTCGATATAGATCGAGCAAACGTGGAGGGGCCGCATATGGTTCCACGCCGGTGTGTTTTTCGATGATACCCGCAAGCGTGGTGATGGGATGATAATAAACAGCATCAGCTGGCGCATAACCGCGCACCCGACCAAAAGTTAACCGCAAAGTCCCGTTGGCATCCGGAATGAAACCACCACCCTGAAACTGTTGCTTGACCTCGAGCAAAAGAGCCATAAGCTTGCTTTCTTCGCCACTACGCCGACGACGAACTTCGCGCAAGGTTTGCATCTCAGGAAAAAGCTCTCGAGCCCAATCGATAAATGGATCTTGGAGTTTGATCAGCTCTTCAGATCTACAACCCCAATAAGCCATGACCCATTTATGATCTTTTAATCGCGTCTTGCGATAAGCATTATTTAGAAAAGAATCTATCGCTTTTTCAGGATGTTTTGCCTTTAGCAGGGTGCGAATTGTTTTTGGATGCTGTTTTTCATCCACGTTTTGCCATTTCATCAAAAAGGCGTGCAGCACCGCCTGATCCTTGGGCTGATAAAAACTCTCCAGACTTAACCTGATACCCTCCTTTGTACGCGAAAGATTTCGTTCCATAAAGGCACTTTCCCGTTCAATGTCAGGTTTTTGCATTTCGTGTGAGGCCTGAAATAGGGTGTAGGCGGTACTTAACAGCGTCGAACTGCGTAAGAATTGATCCATCAGCAGCTCATATTCGGCTTGGCCGCTTATTTCCCGGTAGAGTCGGTCAAATTCACTCAGGATATTTCCGTATGCACGATATCTTTGAGAGTCGGCAGCAATAAAAGTTTGCAGGGCTGCTTCTTCGGTTCGTTTTTTATTCACAAGATCCAGTCTTTTCACCCCTTTGAGTTTTCCCTCGTAATTTTTGCAGGTATTTGCCAGGCCTTTTATGGAATTGGATAATTTAAGAGCTACCGCACGATCTTTACGACTCATCCCCTCCATCAATTGAATCTGATAACGATACCAATCGACGATGAAAGGCATGCGAATGGTCGACTCGTGTTGCAGATAGTGGGAGGTATAATGCCGAAAGGTTCGGCCAGGATAACCTAGCATAAAGACCAGATCGCCCTCGTCCACCCCTTCGGCAGCGATTTGCAGATATTTTTTCGGGCGATAAGGTATATTTTCTGGGGAATAAGCAGCCGGCAAGCCATCAGGGGCGACGTAGGCGCGCATGAAAGAAAAGTCGCCGGTGTGGCGCGGCCAAATCCAATTATCTTCTTCACCGCCGAAATTGCCAATACCAAAGGGTGGAGCGTAAACCAACCGCACATCCTGCAAGTTCACATAGGCAAAGAGCATATAACTCTTGCCGCTGAACATCTCGGCCACTTCGGCTCGCCGACCCGGATGGTCTTTTTCATACGCTGTGACCAATTCCTTGATCTTTTTCTCTTTGGCCTGGGTTCGTTTGGAAAAATCGCTCTCTATGGCCATCACAGCCAGAATTTCCTCAGAGACATCTTGATAGGACTCGGTAATGCGCACGAAATATCCTGCGGCTGGAATCTCGTCTGCGAGACTCGATGCGGAAAAACCATTCTGCAGATAATCCTTTTCAGCGCTGCTGGCACGCTGAATAGCACCGAAGGCACAATGATGATTGGTCAGAATCAGGCCTTGAGGTGACACGAACGCACCCGTACAGCCACCAATATTCACAACGGCATCGGTCAAACTGATGCCATTGGGGTTAAATATGTCGCTGGCTGTTAATTCAAACCTCTTTGCGGCAAAATCGATGCGATGTAATTCGCTCATGGGGTACATGCCCTCTTCAGCGGCAACCCATTGTAATCCGATCAACACGATCAATAGCAGTATTCGGCGCATATTTTCTTTTCCTTTTTTGCAAAAGTTATTCATCATTTTCTACGCAGAATGGATGTACTATAATGTTTTGGCGTCGTTCTTCCACATCAACTCGAAAAACAAAGCGGAAGGCTTAAATACACTTAAAATATCCTTATCATCCGTTTATTATTCCTGCAAATTCGCTTTTATCCTTAATTTTCTATTAATTCGCTCATTAGAGTTGTAATCCCCAACCGATCGTACTTTAATATTTTTTTATGCAAAATGGATAGAAATTTTAAAAGTGCGAAAATATCCAATCGTAGGATATGGTTAATCCAGCTTTGGTAAATGAGATAGCGTTTGCGGCGATACTCCTGCCAAAATCCGAAAAAATCACAGATATACCTTGACTGTGGTAATTTTATATGGTTCGACGTCCATCTTTATTTTGTTGCTAAAGGCCGGGATGTTTTTACCCTCCTGTTCCATGATGTCCGAAAGCACGGCTTTGCGTATGTTTTCCGGCAATGTAATCTGGACTTTTGTCGGTTTACCTTCGAACTCGAAAAGACGCAAAATCCAAACGGCTTTTACCTTGCTATCGGCTGGTTGGGTAGGAGTCAACTCCGGCTCGGCAACTTTGATAGTGTGGAGAATGACGTTTTTGGCATCGATGCTAGCAAAAGAGTGCTGCATGGGTTTATTGCCCTCCGTAGGTTCAAAGAACCGTGCGATGAGCGGATAATTATACTCATAGGCCTTTCGCATGGTGCCTGCGGCCTTCCAGTCGCCAGCATGAGGAAAGAGGGCATATTCGATGGCATGCTTCCCGCGGTCGGCAAGAGGATCCGGCCATTTGGGCGAACGTAGCAGGGTCAAGCGCATGACGTTATCGGCAATGTCGCCGCCATACTTGGCGCGATTGAGGAGACTGATGCCATATCTACCATCGCGATGGGTGAGATCGCACCATTTTTGCATGTTCACTTCATGGCGGGCTTTTTGCCATTCGGTGCGGCGCTGGGTGGTGCGGCTGATGCTGCCGAAGGGTATCTCATAGGTGGCAGCCGTATCGCGAGCGTTGACGGCAAAAGCGACCTTCATCGCCACTTGATCTTCCCACCAATCCGCATGGGTGACAAATTCGATGCGATCCAAATGAGTGTAGAGAACGACATCCTGGGTAAAATAGCTGGTGGGATTATTGGGCGTGGGATAAGGTCTGGTCACGCCTGGTTTGAGAAAATCATGTTCGCTGCGTACGATCAAACGCACCGGCCCTTTTTCTATGACTTTTAATCCCCGGAACACAGTTGGGTAGCGATCCGTGATGTTGATTTCCCAGGCATCCCAATAGCTGGGGACGTCCTTGAATAGCTGCAATTCATTTCCGGGGCCTACCAAGACATCACGGTTATTGCGTTTATCGTAGATTTGTTTGATCCACCCCGTCTGGTTGTCCATCTCGATGCGATAAAAATCGTTTTCGATGCTGGTTTCGTTTTCAGCGATAAAGGGCAGGCTTTCGCCAATTTCCGACGGACGCAAGGTGTAAACCACATAGCCCATAGCCGGCACTTGTTCGGCGATGAACAACAACCTCCTCCCTACACGGCTGCGGGACACCGTCTGCGATACCAGGATGCGATTCTGATGGTCAAACACGTTATAGATTTCCATGTCGCCATCGGGCAAATCAAGGGAGACCAGATCGGTTCTCGGCCACGGCAGAGGATTATAGATGATAATGGGTTTTCCGGGAAAACGCACATCGATACCCCGTGCCAGATGTTGCAAAGAGGCGTTCAGTTCTAACAGCGCAAGGCTTTTGCTCGTCTCATACAATTCAGCAGCGTCTTTATAAACAGCGTGAATGCTGCTGCCGGGTAGGATATCGTGGAATTGGTTGAAGAGAATGCCGCGCCAGCTTTCGGTAAAATTTGCGTGCGGGTAGGGTCGCCCCGTCAGTGCAGCAAATGCTGAAGTTTGTTCTGCTTCAGCCAGGAGAATCTCACATTCACGGTTATTCTTTTTGGTTGCGGCTTGGGTGGTGGCTGTGCCGCGATGATATTCTAAATAAAGTTCATCCTTCCAAACTGGTAGTTTTTTCAAATCGAGGGTGCGCAGCCAAGATATATAGTCAGAAACAGAAGTGTAAACGATATTGGGAAAGACATCCAGTTTTTTATACCGTTCCACTTGTTGCAACATTTCCATGGTCGGACCACCACCGTGATCGCCGACACCGAATAATACCAACATCTTTTTTAGACTGGTGTTGGCTTCAAATTGCCGCAGCCAGCTTACCAGTTGGATGCCATCTTGCAAGTTATCGCTGTAATCAAAGGGGAAATACGTCAGAATCCTGCGGCCGTCGGGAGCCTCCCACCAGAAGAGGCGATAGGGGAAAATATTGGTGTCGTTCCAACCAATTTTTTGGGTGATAAAGGCATCGATCCCCGCCTCCCGATAGAACTGCGGCATGTTCCAGTTGTATCCAAAAGAGTCCGGATTCCAGCCGATAGTAACATCCGTGCCCAATCGTTGTCGAAAATACCGTTTTCCATATAATAGTTGCCGTGCCCATGACTCACCGGAGATGAGATTACAGTCCGGTTCCACCCACATGCCCCCGATGACCTCCCAGCGTTTTTTGTTCACGGCAGCCCGAATATTATCCAGGATATGCGGGTAGTAGATTTCCATCCACCAATAGAGATGCGCCTGACTTTGGGTATAGATAAAACTTGGGTGGACATCCATGAGTTGCAGAGCGGCAGTAAAGGTATTTTTGGCGATATTGATGGTTTCGAGATAGCGCCAGAGCCATGCGCAATCAATATGGGCATTTGCGTTTAAGGCGAGGGTATACTCTTTAGCGTACTGTCCTACAGGTCTTAATAAGCTGCGGGCATTGACCAATGATAATTGGAATCGTAAAAAATCACCATTTTTCAAAGCGTTTAAATCTATGGCATCGGCGGCATCACTCAGCCTTTGCCGTAACGAAGCCCGCCGAAAAGTGGACGAAGTTCGTAGATCGATGGCCAGGTCATAGCGTTTTTTATTGGTCTCTGGGTAGGGATTTTCCAGCAGCAAGGCTTCGCCGATTCGCAGGCTGGTAACGAAATTTTCGACGTCATCGGTCTGCCGCTGCAATTGGGGAATCTGAATCTGTGCTCGCAAGAGTCGCATCGGCCCACCGGTATTGATGGCCTTTATGACCAAAGAAAACGTTTCCCCCGGCCGCACGTTGTTCGTCAGCGTGATGGATCCATCCCAGTCGAACCGATCGAGGCGCTCACCGTTGCAGTAGAGAACCCCCCAATCGTCTACCGTCACCTTCAAGATCACCGGCCCTGAGGGCTGCAGACCGAAGAACTGTGTTGGCACTGTGAAAGATTTTCGTAACCAGGCAGAATCGGCATGGATATTTTCGCCGAACTTGATAACGCTCCACTCACTATCATCGAATTCCGGTTGAATGGCTTGGGGGATCAAGGTACGACTGCACTTCCAATTATTTAGCACAAAAAGCGCCTGTTCCTCCAGTGCAGAACAAACCGCTTCGACCTTGCTTTGCGTTTGTGCCAAACCAATGGATACAATCGTCAAAAAAATTAGAATGGTCTTTTTCATGGTCTCCTCCACAGAGAAAAATGACCACCGAAAAATGGTAGGTTAAAATTTCAAAAATAATTCAATGAGGGTTACACACGGCATCTATAAGAAAACGGCAACCGCGCTGGGTAAAATCCCAGACTGTGGTTGCCATTGTCAGTTGGTTGCTTAAAAAAATACAAAATCAATTGTAAATACGCAACATTTTTTCGAAAATACAATTGCCTCAGGCTATCTGTTTCAAAATCGATTGTAGTTGTTTCACATGGTTTTCCTCTTCGGCAATCGTCTCCTGGATAACATCCATATCTCGTGGGTCCACGTGTTTTTGGAGTTCTCGGAGTAGATTGAGCGTGGCTTCTTCGGTTCGCAGGGCAAATTGCACCGCCTCTTTATCTTTCATATTCGCAGCGGTGGAAATGGCGTCTTCTTCATCGGCGAACATTTTATTGCGCAACAAGTTTTGTAGGTAGGCATCATATTCACCCGGGTAGCTTTCCTCTGGTTCTGCCTTTTCGAGCTTTTCCAACAGCTGGGTGAAGCGTAGCTCATGCATCTTTTCTTGAGCAGCGATGGCTGCGGCCGCCTCGCGCAATTGTTCGTTGGATGTAGCATCGGCCAAAGCTGCATAGAAAGCAGCACCATTGCGCTCTTCGGTGATATTCATTTCTATTATTTCGCTGGCAAGAAATAAATTGGCCATAATTTCCTCCATTTTATTTCATCGTTAGGCATAATCCGCATGCTCTTTTATCCACGAATACCCAAGCTATAGAGACGACCAGCAATATCAAAGGCGGACATTTCGGTGGATAAAACCGGAATATTTTTTTCCCGAGCTTTATTTAAAACTTCTTCATCTGGTTCTAGACCTCCAGGAAAAATGACACCGGCAAGGCTCTTGAAAAAGACGATGGCGATGACGTTCATATGGGTCTGGTTGGTTATCCATAAGGTTCCCTTTTGTGACCGTGCCATGACGTCACTCAGGATATCGGATATACAGGCGTTCGTCACCGGCACATTCAAAGATTCAGCACCACTGAGAACTTTTAAGCCGATCTGATCGACTATCTCTTTCAACATCATTCGGCAAACCTCTTTATAATTAGCTTTCAGTCGATATGCCCATTCTTGCCAGTGGATGGTGGACCGCCTAAGCGTTTCCAGTGTATATGGGCAAGATGATGGTGAAGGTGGAACCTTCATCCAACTTGCTCTTCACTTCGATGTGGCCATTATGGTCATCAATAATTCGCTTGCAGATGGCCAGACCCAAGCCGGTACCGCTAATCTTTCGCTGTACAGCATTCTTCGCACGAAAGAATTCACCAAATATTTTTTGCAAATCTTCTTCCGACATGCCGATGCCTGTGTCCTTCACCTGCACGACAATCTGTCCCTCATGCTGATCAGCGCTCACTTCGACTGTGCCTTTTTCTGGGGTATATTTAATGGCATTGCTAATGAGATTAGCGAACACACGGCCAAGATCATCCTGATTGCCTAATACAGGCGGTAACTGTGGCGGCAGATGTGCCGTTAGCGTCAACGATTTGGATGCTGCCTCGTTTTGATAAAAATCGATCGTCTCCTTGAGCACGTTAGTAATATCGATCGGTGTCAAGGTTTTCGATGTTTTGCGCTCGGCACGCGAGAGATCTAACAAATCATTGATCAACATCAAGAGGTTTTCGGCCTTGTCCCGCGAGCGCAAGATGATATCCATCTCCTTCTGACGGTCGCCGCCGGTCAAACCTTCGATAATGAGGTTGAGATACCCTTCGATGGCAGCTATGGGCGCTTTTAATTCATGCGAAACCAGTCGGATGAAATCCGATTTCATCTGTTCGATCTTCTTGTCTTCGGTGATATCCGCCAAGGTAGTAATGGTGCCCAGGGTTTCGCCTTGGTCGTCGATGATGGGCGCAGTACTCGCCTGCAATACCCGCTTGTCGCTGGTGACAAACTCTTGACGCTTGACAATAGCATTGCGTTGTACGGTTTCCAACATTTCGGAGATTTGTTTTTCCAGCTCTGGGTTTTCCAGCAGACCTTTGACGGTGGTGCCAATAGCTTTGTCACGGCTCAGGCGCATCATATTGCAGGCTGCGGGATTGATCAGTACAATTTGGCCGGCGCGATTGGTGGCGATGATGCCCTCGGTCATACAATTGATCAACGTCAGAGTGCGCGATTTTTCATTGGCCAATTCCAGGAGGTTCCGATCCCGTTCCCCTCGTAATTGCTCTGCCTCCAAGGTGAGCCTTCTCTTCTCGAGGCCGCGGTTGATCTTGGCGCGCAGTTCGTCGGGCGAGAATGGCTTGGGCAAATAATCATAGGCGCCCTTACGCATGGCATCCACAGCTGTTTCGATGGTGGCAAAACCGGTGATCATGATGACGACGATGTTGGGATCCATTCTCCGTATTTCTTCCAAAAGCTCCATCCCCCCCATCTCCGGCATCATCAAATCCAGCAACACCAAGTCATAATCTGGCTGTGCCTGAATCTTCTCCCATCCCATTCGGCCATTGACGGCCAGATCGACAATATATTTCTGATCTTCGAGGATGCGCTGACAGCCAATGCGGATGATTTCTTCATCATCCACCACGAGAATTTTTGCGGCGCCATGGACTGAACTCATTTTTTGCCCTTTTGCAGCAGGTTCTCCACCTTGGCAATCAACTCGGCTGGCTTGAGGGGTTTTGCCGCGTAATCGTCCACCTTCATCCATTCCTTATCATGCGAAAAGTCGAAACTAAATCCGGTTTTTTGTTCCGCCGACGTCAGCATCAGAATGGGCAGATCCCGTGTCCGTTCTTCTCGGCGAACCGCATAGGCTACTTGAAATCCGGAATCGCGTTCCTCCATCATCAAATCCAGAATGACCAGATGATACTTGTTCGAACGAATTTTTTCCAAAGCGCTCGCAACCGAATCGGCCTCGTCCACTTCATACCCCGATGCCTCGAGCACTATCCGGTTGATCTCACGAAACGCCGGATCATCATCGACCAGCAATATGATTTTTTTTGTTTTCATTTTGCCTTCATTGCTTTAAGGTAGCGAAGCAAATTCATTTTTTCTTCAAACCAATGCCCTTATCGGAGCTTGGTTTGGAAGTTTTTTGATGACCCTGCTTCAAGAGGTCAGCGACCTTTTTCAACAAGACATCTTTTTTGATGGGCTTTTCGACAAAATCATCCACTGGCAAATACTCATCATCCTCAGCGGAAAAACGCAGATCGGTGTGTTCATGTATCGATGTGATCATGAGAATGGGGATGTTTTGTGTTTCAGGATCCTGCCGCACTTTGTGGGCAAAATGGAATCCCTCGGTGCCAGTGGGCATCATCACATCCAGACAAATCAGGTCTGGCATCCATGCCTTGATCTTCATCCATGCGGTTGTTGGATCATTTGCCGCATCGACTCGATAGCCGGCGCTCTCCAAAATGGTCCGATTGATGGTGATGAAATCGGGATCATCATCAATCAACAGGATTTTTTCTTTGTTGGGCATTTTGAACTCCTTTTATGTCCATTAAATCACAAGTATTGGTTAGGCAAAAATTCGAACAAACTATCGACAACAACTCTATATTAAAACCGCCTTTCTCCGACTTACCAACCGCTGGTTCGTTCGCTGGCGTAGGAGCCTTTTTAGCATACATGACTAATAGCCCTGTGCCAATGACGGCGCCATCTCCACACTTTTAGCTATGGGTAAACGGACGGTAAAGGCCGTGCCTTGGTTGACGCGACTTTCGACGATGATTTCGCCCTTGTGCCTCTGGACAATGCCATAGGCAATGGCTAACCCTAAACCGGTGCCTTTGCCCTGCGGCTTGGTGGTGAAAAACGGCTCGAAAATTTTGTTGATCACCTCTGTGGGTATGCCTGGACCCGTATCGCGAATGGTGAGGAGCACATGCTCTTCATCTTCGTCCAGCTTTGAAGTGATGGTTAGTTCGCCTTTGCCCTCCATGGCTTCGACGGCGTTGAGTATAATATTGAGAAACACCTGCTGCATCTGGCCGACATCCACAAAGACTTTGGGCAACGTTTCATCGAGATTCTGTGTGACTTTGATATTATGAAACAAGGCTTGTTGGGTTACCAACGCCAGGGTACTCTGGAGGATCTGGTTGATATCGACGATAGCCGCCTCGATGTGTGTCTGCCGCGAAAAATCCAACAACCCCCTCACGATACGACGGCAGCGTTCGGTTTCTTTCATGATCCGCTCCAGGTCCTCGGCTTCTCGTGATCCTTTCGGCATCTTTTCTAACATCAAATTGGCATAAATCAATATCCCCCCTAAGGGGTTATTGAGCTCGTGAGCAACACCTGCAGCTAACTGCCCCACAGAAGCCATTTTTTCCGACTGCAATAACTGGGCTTGCGTCTTTTTTAAAACTTCCAAAGATTTGCGCAATTCCTCATTGGATTTGACCAATTCTTTCTGGATGTTCTTCAGCTTGGTGACCATATAGGGCAGGCACATCTCCACCTCAGCGATGCCTTGATAAACTGCCACGGCTTTATCTCGACAAGAGGGGTAGCCGCAGGCGCCGCAGTTCAATTCATCCTCCACGGTCTCGATGCCAATGCGAGATAATATATTACGAATTTCTTTCTCATCCGGTATCGGTAGAGTGAGATCTTCAGGCGTAAATTCCCGCCGTAAATTTACTTTCTTGGTATTTTCGTACCAGGCCTGCATTTGTTCCGGATCAGCCTGGGCCGAGCGGTGATTGAAAAAGTGAATGACGTGGTCTTTGCGGACGAACACGGAGAGATCATGGAGCATTTGTGGACCATTTATGCAACCTTCACAAAACAAAAGATCGAGGAAACGCGCTTCGATTTTACCCTCTGCTACCTTTTTGATGGCATCCACGACACGATCTCGGCCTTCGGTGATGATCTTGTCGTTTTGCAGGGTGCCCGCTGGCATGCCAGCGGTTTCCAACAATCCGCCAGAAAGCGCAAACGAACGACCGATTCCTGCTTCAGGGCCGTCAAAGGCGGTTTCTTCTAATTCACTCAAAATGATATTTTTTTCGCTGAAGAAACGATTCAACTCCTGAAAAGTCAATACTTCATCGATGACGTCGCCAACCTTAGGGTCTTCTCGTTCCCGTTTTTTAGCAATACAAGGGCCGATGAACACAATGCGTGCGTTGGTTGCAACGAACTGTTTGATATACCTACCGATGGCGATCATGGGCGAAACCACCGGCGCCAAAGTCAAGAGTAATTCCGGATAATATTTTTCGATATAATTGACCACCGCCGGACACGGAGAGGAGATGATAATCGGCATGACACTGGTGCGTGCGATTCGAGCATACTCTGCTCCAACCATATCTGCACCCAAAGCCACCTCATATACGTGGGAGAAACCGACTCGGCGCAGACCTGTAACTACTTGCAGGGGTTTGACATCGACAAAAGCCGCTGGAAATGAAGGGGCCAATATCGTTACCGCCGGATCCTGACCCTGCAAAATAGCCTGCGTGTTTTCCAAGCCATCTCGTATCCTCTTGGCATTCTGCGAACAGACCTTGACACAGTACCCACACGCAATGCAACGTTCGGGCATGACTGTGGCCTGACCATTCTCGACCCGAATGGCATTAGCCGGACAGCGACGCACGCAAGAATAGCACATCTTGCATCGTGCTTCGATGGTTGTTACAATGGGCACCATGGCAATCATCATTTACTTCAATATAAGAAATTGCCGCTTTATATCAAAAATAAATCTCACCGACGACGATCAATCCGTAGTCTTTGATATCAAGCGGCCTCACATATTATATCATGGTATTAGCGCTGCTTTAATCAGGTGTAAAACAGCCCGTCCACTAAAACGCCTTTTCCACTAAGCAATCATCCATCTCCCTTTATTTACTGGCAAAAATGCCTCGATGTCTCCTATCGATCACATCCAAAGCGGGAGGGATATCTGCCTCGAGCTCATTCAACGTAAAAGGACGTAAATGACAAAGGCGAGCACCAAGAAACTGATCAAAATCGCTACCGCCAGGCGGATGATATGCCGCACTTCTTCTTTCAGGCGGATATTTTCCCGCTTTAGTCGTTGGTGTTCGAAAACATGATGCAACATGTTCGATAGCTTTTCTGGTGGAAAGGGCTTGGTGATGAAATCATAGGCGCCTTCCTTCATCGCCTGCACCGCATTATCGATGGTTGCAAAGGCAGTAATGATGATGACCAAAACGTTCGGATGGGTTTCACGAATTTTTCGTAATAATGTGATGCCATCCATCCCAGGCATCTTGATGTCGACCACCGCAACCAAAGGGTTCTTTTCCTCGATCAATTTCAAGGCTTCCATACCCGATTCGGCTGCATAGACTTGATACCCATCCTCCTTTAACCATTCGGTCAAAGAATCGCGCATCACACGCTCATCGTCCACAATTAAAACGCTGTCGTCCTGTTCCATATTATTCTCCATAGCTAACGGTTAATCCTCATAAATAGGCACAGTTATAGTAAAATTGGTACCAACGCCAACCTCGCTGCTGACGTCGATACTACCACCATGTTTGACCACAATACTATAAACGGTCGATAGACCCAAACCGGTTCCTTTTTCCTTTAGTTTAGTGGTGAAAAAAGGATCGAAGATCTTGCTGAGATTTTCCTTGGGTATGCCACATCCGGTGTCAATGATTTCGATTTGCATAAACCCCGGCTTGGGTGCGCGATGGGAGCGAATGGTGATCTTGCCTCCGTCTGGCATCGCCTGTGCAGCGTTGATGATGATATTCATCAATACCTGCTGGAATTGTTTGAAATCAACCCGAATGTGGTGTTCGATATCCTGATAATCTTCGATAATTTCGATATTTTGTAAGGATATTTGGTATCGGATCAACAACAACGTCTTTTGGCATAGTTCGACGACGGAAACGCGTTCGATCACTGGTTCGGTGGGTCGGGCAAAATCCAACAACGCGCGCACGATGTTGGATACGCGCGTGATCTCGCTCTCCATGGTCTCCAGATATCGTTGAGCGGTGGCGAGATCGGCCGCTGAAGGGTTCTCCGCCAGTCGTCTTCGCAACAGTTTGATATAATTGAGTGAACCCGCCAGGGGGTTATTGATCTCATGGGCTACGCCTGCGGCTAACTCCCCCATGGAAGTTAATCGCGCAGAGGAAATCATTCGTTGTTGTGCTTCTACCAGCTCTTTGTTCATGACTTCCAAGCGATCGATGAGATAAGGCAGACACATCTCAGCTTCGGCGCGGCCTTGGAATACCGCAATGGCCTTCAGCCGGCAGGTTTCATAGCCACAGGCTCCGCAATTGAGTTCGTCCTCGGGATGGTACTTGTTAATAGACTGCAGGATGTTACGGATATCTTCTTCCGTCGGTACCCGCAAACTGACGGTTTGCTTTGTAAAGCGTCTCTCCAAGTTAATAGATGGAAGCGACTGAATCGATTGTTTGGTGTCATTGTATTCGTTTAATTTGCGCCGTACATAATTAGCCACGATATCCTTGCGGACAAAGACGGAAAGCTCTTGCTGAATGGCTGGGCCGTCGATACAACCCTGGCAAAATAACAAATCTAAAAATCTGGCTTGAATATTGCCCTCCTCCACGCGATGCAGCACTTCCAGCACCCGGTCTGGTCCCTCGGTGATGATGATATCATTATTGAGAATATCACTTTTCAAGTCAGCAGTATACAATAGTCCCCCAGAAATAGGAAACAAAGCCCCTCTGCCAGGCAGTGGCCCTTCCATTTCTCTTTCAGAAACTGAAGAGAAATCAATAGCTTTCTCATCGAACATCTGGCTTAATTCACCATATGTGAGCACTTCATCGATAATGCCAGCTACCTTGAGATCATCTTTTTCGCTTTTTTTAGCGATGCAGGGGCCGATGAAGACAATTTTGACGCCTTTATTATGCATGGCGCGTATCAGTCGGCCAGTGGCGATCATGGGAGAAACGATGGGCGCTAAAAACATGATCAAAGCGGGATGGTGCTTTTCGATATAATTAACGATTGCCGGACAGGGGGTGGAGATGAGAGTAACGATGCTCTCCTTCATCGCCATTTTCGCATAGTTTCTTGAGATCATATCGGCGCCGATGGCGACTGGCCATACGTGCTGGAATCCCAGTTGATAGATGGCGCCGATTATTTTTTCCGGCTTGACATCAGGAAACGCAGCAGGGAAAGACGGCGCCACGACAGCAAAAGTTTCGCCTCCTGAGGATAAAATCGACCACGTGTTCTCGATACCGCTGATATACCTCTTCGCCTGTTGCGCACAAACGCGCAGACACCGACCACAGCTGATACAGTGCTCCTCCATCACCATCGCTTGACCATGTTCGATACGAATGGCCTTGGCAGGACAGTTGCGCACGCACGAATAACAGCGCTTGCATCTATCCTTGATTGTTTCTACTACTTTAATGGTGAATGGCCTCCCTAAAAATCGTCTATCCCCCCTCTGCCTTTGGCACTCTTATCAACAAAAATACAAAAGGGCATGCCCTGATGATAGAACATGCTCCTTTGCTATGAATCCTGTTCTATTATTTTTTATCGATCAAGCCCAGCATCGGCACATTCAATCCCTCGAACTCGGGGAGATCGCTCTTGCGTTTGTGCGCAACTTTTTTAGGCGCCAAACCCAAAGCCACTGCTACGCCGTATAAGATAGCTTCTGGACGAGGTGGACAACCAGGAACGTAAAAATTCACTGGAATCACTTTATCAACCCCGCCGTACATATTGTAACTGTCGTAAAATACATCACCGCCGCAGGCACATGACCCAATAGCGAACACCAATTTCGGATTCGGTGTGGCAGCGAACAACCGCTCCAGCGCCGGCGCCACCTGCCGACTCACCCCTCCAGTCACCAGCAAGACATCCGCATGCCGCGGTGAACCTACCAACTTGATACCAAATCGCTCGGCGTCATAATAGGGCGTCAATACATTGATGATTTCGATATCACAACCATTACACGCAGCACAGTTGGTGTGATATACCCATAACGACTTGGGGAAAGCTTTTGCAGCTAAATTTTTGAGCATATATCTACCTTTACAAATAAATTTTTTCGCTGTTCATCTCCTCGATATCACATATTTTAATCATGCTTCGTCACAAACACCGTTGCCTCAGCAACGTTTACAACCCCATCGACCAGATGGAGAGCACCGCATGGGTCGCCTGATCGATGACCGGGAACAACAAATTAGGATAAACGCCGATGAGGATACATATCACCGCCAACAGCACGATGCTGAAATACATCCAGAAAGGCACCTCTTTTATGGAAGCAGCGGTTGTTTCGGTCAGGGTAGGTTTCCGCCAAAAAACCAAATAGGCAGCGCGCACCATGCAGGCTAAGGTAAAGATGCCGGTGATGATCGAAATAGCTAATGCCCAGTACAATTTTTGTTCGCCGATGGCCAGGAATAGGGTAAACTTGCTCATAAAGCCGTTGAATGGTGGCAAACCAGAAATAGCCAGCGCCCCGACGATGAACGCAAACGCCGTGATAGGCATTTTTTCTGCCAGACCTCCCAACTGGCTGATGCGGCGTTTTCCTGTGGCATACATGATCGCACCGACGCTCAAAAAGAGCAAGGCTTTGATCAACGTGTGATTGATCAGATGGAAAATGCCTCCATAGATGCCCAGATAAGAGCCCATGCCTAACCCCTCGAACACGTAGCTAATTTGGCTGACGCTGGAAAAAGCCAACATGCGCTTGAGATCATCCTGAACAAGAGCCATGAGGATGCCCACCAGCATGCTCAGCGAACAAAGGATGGCGATGAAAACGATGATGGCATGGTACGTCGGGGCAAAGATGGTCACTGTGCGCGTCAGAGCATAGGCGCCGATCTTGATGATGATGCCGGACAATAGAGCGCTGACCGGTGTAGGCGCCTCGGAATGGGCATCCGGTAGCCAGGCGTGGAAAGGCACCAGACCTGCCTTGGTGGCAAAACCAATGGTCATAAAGGCAACGCCTAATAGGGCAATATTCTTCGGGATGATTTTAGCCACCCGACCGACTTCGGTGAGATAGAGGGCTCCCTGACCGATGTGAGGATAAGCGGCTGCAAAAATCAATACAATACCAAATAGGGAAAAGGTCATGCCTACTACCACCAACAACACATATTTAAAGCCCGCTTCCATAGAAGCGCGGCTACGATAAAATGCCACTAAAAGCGCCGTAGCTAAAGTCGAACCTTCCATGGCCACGTACAGCATCACCAGATGATTGGTGGTCACGGTCCAATTCATGGTACCGGTGAATAGCAGCACCAGACAATAATAAAGCGAAAGCCTACCTTCGCGAAAAGCGCCTTGCTCCAGTTCGTGCCTCATGTATTTGGTGGACTGTGTTAGAATGATGAGGACCATGGAATTGATCAGTAACTGCATCAGGGCACTCAAAGCATCGATGGAAATGGACTCTCCGATGCTGGTAACACGCACCCCGGCAAAAACCTGCGTGCTGATATAGGCAGAAATACACCACTGGATGATCAGAACTAAAAAGGCGGTATTTTCACGCAGGTTTCCAACTTTTTTCGAGCCCATGGTGGCAATAAAAATACCACCAAAAATAGGAAATAGGATCAAAAATAACGGTAACAGAGACTGAGTGGGTTCAGTCATGGGCAACCTCATTTCATCGCTTTAACTCGGACAATTGAACAGTATCTGTTGTTCCAAAAACACGATAGATATTGGTGCTCAGATAGAGCAGAATAATGACCACCGCCAGCACATTGGTTAGGATGCCAATCATAGTCGTTTCTTTTAGTTCAGGGGCCAAGGCTAATAGTACCAAGTGAACGCCATTCTCCAATAAAGCCAGACCGATCACCGTCTTCAAAACATCTCGCCGCGTCAAAAGGGTATATAACCCTAAAGAAAAAATGGTGAAAGCACCAGCAAGCAAACTTCGTACAGGTTCGACCATAGCCGCTTCGGTGGGAGCCAAGAGAATGATCGCCTTGCGAAAGAGATTAAAAAAGATCACCATGATCAAAGAGACAATGACGACGGAAAAGATAAAACCGATGATCGGTTTATGTTCAATGATCGGCACCATCTTCACGAAGCGAAAGAGCATATAGGGGATGATGATCACTTTGGTTATAAAACAGGTGATCGCCCATAGATACAGGCTCTCGTTTTCTTTGAGATAGGCATAAGCCATGATGATCGCAAATAAAAAGACAGAATGAATCAGATAAGCGATCGAGGAGGAGCGGAGATTGCGAATTTCGACCGCAGCCATCGAGGCGATGAATATGGCCAAGGTGAGTGTAATCAAAGAGTGTTCGGTCATTTTGCGCCTCCCTTCTGCTTTTTGGGTGCGCCGTGCGGCATGGAAGCGCCGACGAAATTCCGTCCTTCGCGCATCCGCCGTGTGGGAATCTTATCTATGGCGTTCTCGGTTTCGAAGCAGCGGCCACAGCGTGCGCAGGTGAGCATATAGAGCTCCTGTTCGATGTAGAGATCAGTTTTGTCGTTCGTCGCGGTTTCGAACAGTTGTGTGACTTGGATGGCGCCTTCGGGGCATACCTCGGCACAACGCGCACAATAGGTACAACGATCCAAAATAAATTCCATCCGCGTGCGGTCGCCCTCATCGTAAAAGCGGATTAGCCGTGAAGGACAAACATTGGCACATCCCCCACATCCAATGCACTTGGTCTCATCCACATCGATCTTTCCGCGAAAGCCTTCTCCGACTTCTGCACCAGGGCCAAAGGGATAGGGTAATGTGACCCGAGGATTAGAAAAACAGATAACCGCTTCTTTGAATTTTGCTTTGAACATATTACCTTTCCGTATTTTGCCGACTCGTTATCAATCGTTTATTACAGCAATAACCCGCCTAAAAAGGTCAACAAGGAAATCAATGAAAAATTTTTTAAAGTCATTTAATCAAGCCATTATTATCTTCCTATGGTTAGCATTCCTGAGATCGACAATTGCTATCAGATAAACCGGCCATTCAACTTATCGGTTTCGCAGACGTTTTCACTCTTTCACAGGGGTTGTTTTTCAGCGTTTCCGTACTTTCTGAAAAATCATTTCTTAACTTCCCCTTACAATTAAGATCCCACCAATGCAAAGGCCAGGCCTATCAGAGAAACAAAAATCATCACCCCAAAATATTTGACCGCCTGATCGATGCGTAAACGGGGATTGACTACATGTACCACGCCCACCACGACCAATAACACCACCACCTTTAGCAAAGTAAACAATAGATTGAGCAGAAAGGATGAAGTCACGGGCCAGGGCACAAACACGGCAACAAAAATCGACGCAAAGATCAATTCTTTGGCGTAGAACATCCATTTAAACAACGCTAATTTGGGCCCACTCATCTCGATGAACGGTCCTTCCATGATCTCCTGATCGGCCTCGACGATATCGAAGGGCAGGCGCGCTAACTGTGCCACGATGGCCAAAAATAGCGTCACCGCAACAATGACCATCGATAGCGATGGCGGATGCGCTGCTTGATAGGCCATCAGATCGCCAAATTGCATGCTGCCGGCCTTGATGGCAACGGCAATCAAGGAGATGACAATCACCGGTTCCACCGTTAAAATCATCATCATCTCCCGCGCCGAGCCAATAAAAGCAAAAGGATTTTCCGAAGTGACCCCACCGATCATCACCATCACCGCCGATAAGGTGATCAAATAGACAAAGACGATGATATCCCCTGCACCCTGCAAGGGCGGCTTGACTCCGATGGGTACGATCACGGCCGTCACCAGAATAGCCGCAAATGCGAGAACCGCACTGTAACGGAAGAGAACGCTTCGCGAACTCACAATCTCTTCCTTACCCAGTAATTTCAGCAAATCCAAATAAGGTTGGTACACAGGCGGACCAATGCGCGAATGGACAAAGGCCACTAATTTGCGGATCAATCCTTCCAATAAAGGGGATAAAAGAATGACCAGCAAAATATTCAAAATGCTGAGCCCAATACTTTGTCCCAATGAATATTCCATTTTCTCTCCGATGGTAAAATCCCAAAATGCCATCATAAACTTGAACCAAATGGGTTTGTGCAAACAATGAAATGATCTATCTCGGTAAAATGTATTAAATTAAATAAAACCTAAATTGAGCGATTGTCGCTCAAGTAGATACCTTGCAAAAATCGAGAACCTCCGCAAAATTGGGATAATCGCTCAGTTTAGGTAAAATATATTTTGGAAAAAAATACTCCTAAATTAATTATTTTTATGATATTATATAATAATTAGCGCGTTTTGTAGATTCGGTATTAAGTCTTTTGTCGAAGTTTAGAAATCCCTCCTTATCGTTGTATTAAATTGAGCCAAATACGGCGCTTAACACAAAATCTGAGATGTTTTTTTCAAGAGCCCTAGCTATCATGAGAACGTTTTATTTCGCGCCATATCGCTGTCTGGCCATTTGCATCAATTCCTGTTTGCTGTAGACACGAATCTTGCCGGTTTTCACGTCCACTGTTTCCAGTCGTTCGGTACAGGAGAAGCATGGATCCATGCTGCCCAAGGCGATGGGCACGTCGGCCACGGTTTCCCCTGCGACCATGACGGGTACACCTTGAAGATTCTGGAAAGTTGGGGCGCGTGCTTTCCAGCGGTAGGGCCGCATGTCTTCGCCGGTGATGACATAATGGTGAGTTTCGCCACGGGGGGCTTCGACCGACGACAGTCCTACCCGACCGGGTTCAATCGGTTTATCGACTACGGCGATGATCGGTCCTTCTGGCATCATGCGCAAGGCGTCGCGGATCTGACGGATCGATTCGATGGTTTCTTTGAGGCGCACGACCACTCGCGACCAGATGTCTTCGCCGGTCTCGACGATCATATTACACCCTACTTCTTTGTAAGCGGCATAGGGATGATCGACGCGGATATCCAGAGAAACCCCTGATCCCCGGGCGGTTGGGCCTAACAACGAATAGGCGATCGCATCCTTATTCTTGATGATGCCGACGTTTTGGCAGCGCATGAACAAGGTGGTGTCGGTCGAGACAGCATCTAATACACTGCGCGTCTCCTTATCCACCCGCTCCAAAACCTCTAAGATTTGCGGATGAATTTCTTTGGGGATATCACGACGCACGCCGCCCACCAGGTTCATGCCTAATAGCTTGCGGTTACCGGTTATTTTTTCGCAGAGCCACATGACCGGTTCGCGGATGCGCCAGGCCTGCATCAACACCGTGTCGAAACCGATGATATGGCCGGCAATGCCGAGCCAGAGGAGATGGCTCTGAATCCGTTCCAATTCCAACAAGATAGTGCGAATGAATCGGCCGCGGGCCGGAACTTCGATATCTGCTGCTTTTTCAACTGCTTGACAGTACGCCGTACTGTGCACCGACCCTCATATACCGCAGATGCGTTCCGCAAGGAACGGCACCTGGTTGTAATTGAGCTGGCTGTCGGCGATCTTTTCGACGCCGCGATGGTTGTAAAAGCCGCGATAATCACCGCCGACCACCTTTTCGCCTTCTACGAACAGGCGAAAATAAGCAGGTTCTTCTAATACTGGGAAAAAGGGTCCAATGGGAACAACAGTAGCGCCCGCTGGAGGCTCTTTCATCTTTTGCTCAAATCCCTTGACCTTTGCGGGATAGGTTTGCAACGGTAGGTCTCGCCGTAAAGGGTGCAGCTTGTCTGGCCAGTCGTCCGCCAAAACCAGTCGCCGCGGATCCGGATGATTCTTGAGCTTGATGCCCAGCAGATCCTGAATTTCGCGCTCGGCCCAATTGGTGGCGGGAATATCCGCATCTCCCGTAACAGCATGGATCCAGGCGTCATTCTTTGGTACCGGCATTCGAACCGTAATGAAAAGATGATCAAGCGCTAAAGAATAGACATAATCGACCAAGAATCCGCCTTCGCTATCGCGAACATCGGTGCCTACGGCTACCACGAATCGGGCGGCCAAATCGTGAAAGATGTAACGGTTGACCTCAACGCTATCGACGCGATCGATGGTGATCATCACCATGTCGTACACCGGCTCTTGCGCCCGTTTGATTTTAGCGCCAAATCGTTCCTTAAGAATTTTGATGATATCCGAACCTGTCATGCAGTAAATGTACCTCCCGTTTTGAACAATTTTTTATATTTCTTCTAATGCAATAAGAACATTACGGCAACGGTGGCAATCGTGCCGATCACCAGCCATAGTAAATATACATGCGGAATGCCACTATGGGTAGCGCTGAAACGATAAATAATCTTCATCACGCCATTGACCAACGGTTCATAAAACCATTTATCGATATCAAGCAACCGTTTGCCAAAATTCTTTTCTCTAAAGGTAATCTTTGGATAATTAATCGTTGGATACACTCCTGGCCGTTGATATTTGCCAAAGCTCAGATTGAACATCTGTTTGAACGCTTGATAATAACTATGGGCGCGATAGCGAACTTGGTCATCGGCATGGGGTTCACCGCAATACCATGTCTCATCTACCCGCTGAGGTGCCGCTGCCGAACGATAGAGGGCGTAAGCGATAAGGACACAAATCAATCCCACGCCGACAATGATAAGGGGCTGCCAACCTGCTATCACGCCTTCTCCCAGATTCAATGACAAACCACCCATCGCACTATTTCCGTATAGAAAGGTGACACTCGGCAAAAATAAAGCGGAAGAAAAAAGTCCGGCAATAGCCTTGTAGACCATTTTTACCGCAAAAAGCGGCACAATTCCGAACAACACACACAAAACCGCTAAAAAGATTTGAGGAATCATCATGCTCAGCGGTACATCACCCTTTTGGGCATTGCTGTTATTATCGGCATATTTGCCATAGAATACGGAGCTAAAGAATTTAACAGAGTACGCCAACGTAACTCCAGAGATAAAAATGGCGATGAGGCCGAGGGCGATAAATATGGGTGCATGTATCCCACCATTGATCGTCGCCTGATAGATGAGCCACTTGCTGGAAAAGCCGCTGAATGGGGGGATGCCGGCGATGGAGAATGATGCGATCACCGTAGTAGCAGCTGTGAGGGGCATGATGCGCGACAATCCACCGACTTTATTAATATCACGAGTGCCGACTTTGTAGAAAACCGAGCCAGCGTTGAAAAAGAGACAACTCTTGTAACTCACATGATTGATGAGGTGGAAAATTCCTGCCCCGATGCCCAGGGCACCCAAAGCTTGGTTAGTTGGCAAAAAATAGATACCCGTGCCGATGCTAAGAAACATATACCCCATCTGCCCGATCACACCAAAAGAGAGCATCCGCTTGGAATCTTCCTGCACCAGTGCTGTCATGTTGCCAATGAAAATAGATAGCGTGCCAAAAATGGCGATGATGGCGCCCCAAGTGTGCGTATGTGAAGACACAGGGAGAATATCGCAAAAAATACGGATCAGACCATAGATGCCCAATTTAGTCATACTTCCGGCAAACGCCGCTGAGGTAGGAGTCGGTGCTGCTGGATAGGCATCCGGAAGCCAATCGCCCATAGGCAGGATGCCGGCCTTGGTGGCAAAACCGATAAAGAAAAACGCCAACACCAGGTGTAACAGCCAGGGGCTATCGAATCGTATCATTTCCATGGTTAGGGTAAGGTGCGGAAAGGAGAATGTTTTTCCTTTGATATATAAAATAGCCCCTGCAATGAACATCAACGCCGTAGCAATATGTGTGATCAAGAAATATTTAAAACCTGCCCGTAACCTCGTCCGATCGTCTTTTTTAAAGATCACCAGAAAATACGAGGTGAGCGTCATCAGCTCCCAGAAAATGAAAAAGATGAATAGATCGTTGACCGCAACCACGCACATCACGCTGGCGAAGAACAACATCAGAATGGGATAAAATGTTCGCAGGCTCTGGTTGGCAAAAAATGGCAGCCTCATATACTCTAACGCATACAGCGCTACCAAAACGCTCATGATGGCAATAATTCCGAGGAATAAAGCGCTGAGATGATCGACGAAGAACAGAAATTTCGCCCCTATTCCAGGGACAACCCAGATCGGCGCTGCAGATTTGATAGTACCATGGCTAAAAACGTGAAAAACCAGATTTAAAATGCCAACAGCCGATAACACGGTACAGACCAACGCCACCCACCCTACTAATTTACGATTAGATCCCGTCGTCCAAGTCAGAACCGCAGCAATAAGATATATCAAGATCGAAATTCCGAACAGATCTATCGGATTCATCAGTTATTACTCCCAATTACTGAATCACCTATGGATTTCACATACCCAAAATATGCATCAAATGTAAAGCAACAAATGGTGCTACCAACGTGGATATCATCAGTACAACCAGAGCAAACGACATCCTAAATGGAGGATCGCCGGCAGCTTTGGCAGAATCCGAAACAGGGCCGAAGAACACTTTATGCCCCACATGCAGGAACCAGGCAAAGGCGATGATGATCTCTGCAATAAATGGTACTAAGAGCAGGATGCCGATTTTGCCTCCCAATTGTACCGTTGCAATCAATAGATAAAACTTGCTCCAAAAACCCGAAAAAGGTGGGATACCGAGAATAGCCAGCATGCCGATTAGGAAAGCGGCCGCGGTCAATGGGGCGTTTTTCGCCAACCCGCTCAATTCCTTGATACTACGAGTGCCAGTAGTATAAGAAATAGCGCCCACCACCAAGAACAACAAGCCTTTACCGACGCTGTGGTTCATGATGTGCATCATGCCGGCAAATAACCCCAATTTGGAACCCATGATGCCCAGCCCCGCACCGAACAACACATACGCCAGATGGGCGATGGTGGAATAAGCCAACAGCCTCTTCAAATCGTCTTGATAGAAAAACAGGTATAATGCCACCAGCATGGTAATTACCGACATGATGCCGACGATTAGTCCGGAAGTAAAAGATAGCGCTTCGTTGGCTAGCGCTAACCGCGCGATGAGATAGACGCCTGCTTTGACCATGGCAGCAGCATGCAAATACATACTCACCGTCGTGGGTGCTGCCATCGCATCCGGCAACCAGGTGAAGAATGGCACCTGCGCCGATTTCGCCCAGGCGGCGATGAGGAAAAAGAAAAAGACCCAAAAACGTAATTTCGGGGAGAGCAGCCCAATGGCTGAAAAATCGAAACTCTTGGTTTGCACGAAAATGATAATCAAGGCGATGGCGAAAAACACACCGCCGGCAAAAGTCATGAGGATGGCCTTGAAGCCGGCGCGCAACGACTCTTCATTGCGATAATGAGATATCAATGCATAAGAAGTAAGTGTGGTCAGTTCCCAAAAAATATACAATTGCAACAGATTGGGCGAGATGGCGATGCCGATCATCGAGGCGATGAACATCAGCATCCAGAAATGGTGGCGCGCTTTGCCGTGCTCGTTGGGATGTTCTTTATTCCCCTTGCCAATATAGGCGGTTCCGTAGAGGATGACCAAAAATCCCAGTACCACGACGATGCTGAGTAAAAGGATATTAAAGGCATCCAATTGATAACCGAACAAGCCCCCAATTCCTAAATCGCTGAGCCATTTGAACGTGAGTGGCAGCGAACGCAGTTGATCAGCAATAGAAATCTGGAATAACAGGGCAAGCCAACAAACCAGCATACCGGTCACGGCGACGATGGCGAAAATATCCATCCACCTGCGTCGCGACAACCCAGCAGCAAGGCCGCCTATGATCGGAAACAACAACAGCAATAGAACTGTCTGCATCAGCACTCTTCCTCATCGGCTATGTTGCGAAAGACAAAGGCCAATTGATCCAATACCTGTTCTATTTCCGGACTCAGCCCCCCTCCCTCTTGGGTCGATTGGGGTTGTACACCCAATAACCACACCTGTGCCCCGGTTGCATGCTGTAAGTAATTCATCACCACCGTCAACGAAGCATGATGGGTGGTAAATCGATCCCTCTGGGGAAGTGCATTCGACTGGATCAGAATCACTTCCCCGCTTTGACCGCCAAAATCGACCGCGTCGATCATCAAGATCATTTCCGGTTGAGCTTCACGAATAACATCGGTGTAATTTTCCGGCATATCGTCGCATTTGATACAGGTAACACCGCTCAAGCCCTGCAACCGATCGATCAGCGCTGGTCCGAGTCCATCGTCCCCCCTATCCGGATTACCTATGCCTAAAAGAACAGTTTTTTTGTCGCCAATTAAATCCCTTAACTCTTGCGATAATGTCATGCGACCATATATTCATTTAGGGAAAAACCGTTTTCCTGGCTTTATCGATTTTGTTCATCTCATCGTTCCGGCAGCCTTTTGATCTGCTGGTAAGAGAATACCGGCCCATCGACACAGATGTATTTATGACCGATGGCGCAATGGCCGCACTTGCCCACCCCACACTTCATATAGCGCTCCAAAGTGGAGATGATGCGATCCTCAGGAAATCCCATGGCTAATAGATCCTGAATCACGAAACGGATCATAATCGGTGGTCCACAAGTATAGGCCACGGTCCGCTTGACGTCCACCTTGATTTTTTCGAACAGCGTGGTCACTACCCCCACATGTCCATCCCAACCGTCGGTGGGAGTATCGACGGTTTGCAACAAGGTGACATCTTTACGCTGACTCCATTCGTCGAGGGTGGATTTGTAAACGCGGTCGGCCGGTGTGCGCGCCCCATAGAGAATGATAAAATTACCGAACTGCTTACGGATATCCAACATCGGTTCGATGAGCGATTTGAGAGGTGGCAGGCCGATGCCTCCGGCGATGATAAGTATATCCAACCCTTTCACTTCTTGTAGGGGAAAGCTGTTGCCCAAAGGCGCCCGGATGCCGAGAATATCACCTCTCTTCATCTGGTGCATGGCGCGGGTGACCGCACCCACGGCGCGCACCGTGATATCGAAACTTCCCCGTCGATTGGGGTTGGAGGCGAAACCAAAAGGCGCTTCACCTACACCAAATACCGAGGCTTCGACAAATTGCCCCGATTTGAAACGAAATCTTTTGTTGTATCCCTCATCCGCAAAACGCAGAGTAAAAGTTTTCGTATCGCTGGTTTCATCGACGATCTTTTCGATCACGGCCAGCTTCGGAACATACAGGTTTTCCATGTCTCACCAAGTTTAATTTTGGCAGTCGCAATAGCTCAAATTTTTTCGAACCAATTTTATCAGATCGTTACCTTTTCACTGAATCTAAACTCGCTTCACAAAGAATTTTCTTTACTTTCATTTCAGCCATTATACCTCTACAACTCGGAATTCAGGCTTTAGCCTTTCATCCCTTCGTTTTGCTCGCATATAACTACAAAGTATTTTTCCTCCCTTTCGTTCCGGCCATTTGACCTCCACGTGCCGGAATTCAGGCTTTAGCCTTTCATCCATTGGTTTCTCTTTTATGAAATCCTTCTGAATTCATTCCTCGCTTTGACTTCACCGATTGAAAAGTAGATGATCAGCGTCCACCATTACTCTACTTTATTATCCGTAGTTACAGAATAGCCACGTCATCCAAAAAAGTTGCAGTGATTTTATTTTTCTCCTTTAACAGCCTCTATTTGTCCCTCGCGACGCAGCCGTTTGACCACTGCTGAGATATCCAATAAATTAAAAGCCTGGCACACGGTGATGCATCGACCACAACCCACACAACCTGGATGACCATCTTGTTGAATATAGGCATAACTCAATTTATGATAGAATCGGCGTTTGACTCTTTCCTTGGCCTTGGCGCGTGGGTTATGGCCCGAGGCTTCATGAGTGAAACCGGCATATTGGCATGAATCCCAACAGCGGAAACGCACGCCCTTGTTCTCATCGAGCATGCAATCTTGGACGTCGAAACAGGTGCAACAGGGACACACGTGGGTGCAGCCACCGCAGCTGAAACATTCGTCGCCCATCTCGTCCCATAATTTTTCATTCACACGGTTGTTGCTGATCATGATGCAAGCTTTGGCAAGATAAGCGGTTGGCTGCATCTGGGCATCGCAAGCCTGCATCAGCTGTTTCCTTTTTTCCTCATCTTTAGCTGTGGCCTTTTGGAGTTTCATTTTTAGGTCATTCAATAATTTTTTGCCCTTTTTGCTGCCGACGTCGACGAGAAAACGGTCGCCAAAATCGGTCAGTTGCAAATCGAAGCCGCTCTCCAGCCACGGGCCGCCATTACAACAGATACAGAAACAAGTTGGCAGCGGTTTGTTGCAAGCCATGCTGATGACGGTGGTGTTATTTCGTCGCCGCCAATAACAATCGTCATAATAGGCGCCGCTGAAAAATTTATCCATATGTGCAAATCCTTGCACATCGCAAGATCGAACCCCGAAGAGAATCATGGTTTCTACTTCGTCCATGGGTTTGAGACGCGGTTTGCGGCCATCTAAGGTGAAACTGAAGAGATTCTCTTTTGCAGGAGTGAAAAAACGTTTGAGAGGATCGAAATCGTTTACATAATCGAACGTGAGCTTTTTAAAAGAGGTCAGCGGTTCGAAGGTCACCTCGCCATCGGCCATGAGGGTGGGACCGACGACGGGGATCTTTTTGCTCATGTTTTCTAATGCTTTTAATAAAACTCCCTTATCTAAAACAAACTTGTCTCCTGTTGGCATTACATCATCTCCAATTTAGCCGCGCACATCTTCATCTGCGGGATTCCCGATTCCGGTTCGATCGCCGCGTTAACCAATGATTGCGTATGACCATCTTTATGATGAATGGGGACGAAAATGACTTTGGGGGGCACCGCTCTGGTAACCACTACCGTGCGCTTCACTTGCCCTCTGCGAGTTTTTACCAACACCGTCCAGCCACTACGAAGTTTTAGCGCCTTGGCGTCGTCGGTGTTGATCTCTACCGTGGCCACCATGTCTTCTTTATCTAAAGTAAACGATCGTGAGATCATGGTGCCGGTCATGCGATGAAATGCTGGCCGTCCGGTTATCATGATGAAGGGATACTCTTCATCGGGTTCTTCGACGAAAGGTCGGCCGATGGTGACATCGGCAAAAGAGCCGTGGCGTTCGGCGAGAATCTTTTTGAACACACTACATTCTTCGCTAGCTTCGTGGCACGGCCAGATCACCCCGCCTGGGACGGAGAGTTTTTTATAATCCAATCCGCTATAGCATGGTAATAACGAAGCGATCTCTTGAAAAATCGCCTGGGGTTTTGCGGTTGGCCACTTGGCGCCCATGGCGTTGGCGAGGTCGGTGAAAATCTCATAGTCTGGTTTGCTGTCGCCGATGGGGGGAATGGCGCGATGGACTAACTGCACTCTCCGCTCCATGCTGGTAAAGGTGCCTTCTTTTTCCGCAAAACTACAAGCCGGAAGCACCACATCGGCTTTTTGGGCGGTTTCGGTGAGAAACAAATCCTGTACCACCAAAAAATCCAGTTTATCCAGAGCAGCAGCAGCGGTGGTACAATCTGGAGCGCTCCATGCCAAGTTTTCGCCGACGATGTACATGGCTTTTATTTTTTTGCCAGCTTCATTGATCATCTGTTGCAGGGTCAGCCCCATGCTGGTGGGTAAATTGAATTGCCATGCTTTTTCGAGCTGACGCCGCGTCGGCACATCATCCACCGGCCGATGTCCGGGGAGAAATTCAGTCATCAAGCCCATATCCACTACGCCCTGCATGTTGCAGGTATAGAGCAGTGGCAGGATGCCCGCGCCTTCGCGTCCAATGTTTCCGGTGAGCAGCGCCAGATTCCACACCGCTTCCACATTGGCCGTGGCGTTGTTCTGTTGCGTCAGGCCAGTGCCATAGAGGATGATACCCTTACCCGCCGTGGCAAAAAGCTCCGCGGCGCGAATGATGTCGTCAGCCGCAACGCCGGTGACCGATTCGCCATAAGCGGGAGTAAAGCGCTCCAAACCATCGCTGCGCAACCGTGCCACGCCCTTGATCTCCGGATCGTACAGATCGCGCTCGATGATCACATGCATCATGCAGTTCAACAAGGCCAAATCCGTTTCCGGTCGGGGTCTGAGCTGTAAAGTCAGAAAGCGAGATAGCTCCTGTTCGTGCGGATCGATCAGGATGCAGCGCTTGCCCCCCTTGGCTGCTCCGAGTACCAACGAACCCACTCGCGCCGTCTGCGCCTTGACGTCGGCGCCGATGATCAATATCGTATCTGCGCTCTCGATATCACCAATGGTGCAACTGGCCACAGCATAGCCAAGATGCTTTTGCATGGCCAACATCGTCGGCGCCTGAAAATAGCGCAATGCACTGTCGACATGGGGTGTGCCTATTACCGCACGAGCAAATTTGGCCAATAGATAATTATCTTCATTGGTGCATTTGAGCGAACCGACCACGCCAATGGCTTCAGCGCCATGCGTTTTCTTGATGCTCTCGAGCCTGCTCTTGGCAAAGGAAATAGCACGTTCCCATGATACGGCCTTGAAACTACCATTTTCTTTGATGAGTGGTTTTTTAAGTCGGGAGGAATGATGAATAATCTGATGGCCGTTCCAGCCTTTGACACAGAGGGTACCGCGACTAACAGGATGAGATCGCTGCGGAGATGCAGATAAGACCTGACCGTTTTCAACTTCCAAGAGCATACCGCAACCGCAACCACAAAAGGGGCACGTCGTTTGTATTTTCACTCTTCGCTCCTTGTAGAAGGACTCACCAGGGGCTATACCACCCCCTAACGATCAAGGAATAAGGAATATGTCAGAAAATGGGATTTTCACCCCCCGCGATGATACAATGTTTATTACCTCGAAATAGGTAAACACTTCGTCGAGTGATGGAATAATATTCAGGGCGAATCCCATTTTAATTTTGTCAATTATAGGAAAATATCTTAAAAATTGCAAGTATTTTTTTGTTCTGTGAAAAAAAATTTTACTTACGAAAATGAAGTTTAATTAGGGGGCTACTATTTTAATATCTTATAAATGAGCTTCTGCGCAATATGGTTGAAAAACGTCAGACTGCTGCATAAAAAGGCACTATTTGGTTCCAGTTTCTTCATCCTACTGGTGAATTTTACATGCTTCTGATTTCCTATGTATCCAGTAAAGAAGAAGAAATTTTCCCTTGCTTTTATGCCCCACTTTTGATAAAATATCCATAAGGATAGGTCAGGCATACATAAGTGGCATTGGCTAACTATGGAGTCATTTAATTATTTTGTGAGGCTGTCGGAGATTAAAAAGGTTTTTAACGCCGATGATCGGTCAGGTGCTCTCTCATTATAAAATTATAAAAAAGCTCGGCGAAGGCGGTATGGGAGTGGTCTATCAAGCAGAAGACCTCAAGCTCAAGCGTATTGTAGCCCTCAAGTTTCTTGCCCCATCATTGACCACCGATGCCGAAGCGAAGAGATGCTTCATCGATGAAGCTCAAGCCGCTTCCGCCCTTGATCATCCTAACATCTGTACCATCTACGAAATCGATGAAACCGCCGAAGGGCAGCTTTTCATCGCTATGGCCTATTATCAGGGGGAGACCCTGAAGGAAAAAATCGAGCGCGGCCCAGCCTCTCGTCAGGAGGCCATGTATTTGGTCAGGCAATTAGCAGAGGGATTAGCCAAAGCGCACGACAAAGGCATTGTCCACCGCGATGTGAAACCAGCCAACTTGATGGTAACCGAGGATCGTGTGGTTAAAATCCTCGATTTTGGTGTTGCTAAGTTCCATCACGAAGCCGATCCTTTATCTGAGGGGGCATTGATTGGCACGCCGGCCTATATGTCGCCAGAACAGGCTTTAGGTCAGTCTGTTGACCATCGCTCCGACATTTGGTCGGTGGGTGTAATTTTATTCGAAATGCTGACTTTGCACTTGCCTTTTAGCGGCAACGATGACCATACATTGATGCGCGCCATTATCCATGATCCACCTGCTACCTTGCAAACCTACCTCGGAGATGCCTATGCGGATCTCCAATCAATCATGGACAAGATGTTAACCAAAAATCCCCATGATCGATATCCGAATATGCGAGCATTCATCAAGGATCTAGAGGCACTCGAACACCGTCGACAGGCTACTTTACACACCCAGATCAATTTGGCGCCACAAACCAACGTTGCCTCCATAGCCATTCTTCCTTTCGATGATCTGAGCGCCGAGAAGGATCAGGAGTATTTTTGCGACGGTCTCGCCGAGGAAATCATCAATCATCTATCGCAGATAAAAGGGTTACGAGTGGCATCGCGAAACGCAACTTTTCAATTCAAAGGTAAAAATATTGATGTCTCCCAAATCGGACAGATCCTACACGTCCAGAAAGCCCTGGAGGGTAGCCTTCGCAAAGCTGGCAATCGTATCCGCATCGCTGTCCGCTTGATCAATACTGCTGACGGCTTTTTACTTTGGGCGGATGAATATCAGCGCGAGCTGGCAGATATTTTCGACATCCAGGATGAGATTTCGCGTGCCATTGTGAAGAACTTGGAAATCCAGCTGACGGGAACTTCAGAAAAAGCGCTGATGAAGCGTTACACCGATAATGTTGAAGCTTATTCCAGCTACCTTCGTGGCAGGTTCTATTGGAACAAAAGGACACCTGAAGCAATCCGTACCGCTATCGACTATTTTCAAGCCGCCATCAATATGGATCAAAACTATGCACTGGCTTACGCGGGATTGGCAGATGCATACATTGTATTAGGCCTTTACGGTCGCTCTGCCCCGATGGAGGTCATGCCACAAGCGATCCAGGCGGCCGAAAAAGCTTTAAAGATTGATGAATTATAGCCACAGGCTCAAATCTCCCTCGGCTGTGCCCAGGCGGTGTATGAATGGAATTGGCGCGTCGCGGAAGAGCAATTTAAACACGGCATCGAGCTGCAACCGGATTATGCTGAGGCGCATCATTGGTACGCCATCAATTTATTAACCCCACTCGGTCGCTTCGATGAAGCGATGGAACACATGACCAAGGCACAGGAACTGGAACGTTCTTCGTTGGTCATCAATGCCACGGTGGGATTGGTGCGCTATTTTGCCCGTCAGATCGATGTGGCATTGGAGCATTTTCGCCGCGCTTTGGACATGAATCCTGACTTTGCGGTCAGCCATTTTTTCATGGGGCAGGCGTTAGTGCAAAAAGGCCATTTCCAAGAAGCTCTCGAATATTTCCAAACGGCTCTAAAATTATATGGCGATAGCAACAACGTCCTCGCAAACTATGGTTATGCCGCAGCATTGGCAGGGGAACGATCCATCGCTTATGAGGTTTTGCAGCAATTATTAGCCGCCCAGAAACAAACCTATGTATCCGCTTATGACATCGCTACGGTATACTGCGGATTGGGCGATCATGAGATTGCTTTGAACTATTTAGAAAAAGCGTTTGCAGAACGCGCTTTTTTAATGATCTACCTAAATGTCGATCCACTCATGAATTCACTGCAAAGACAACCCCGTTTTCGTTCTTTGGTTGAACGAGTATTCAGCAGTACATGATCGTCTTTTGCCATTGTCGTGATAAAGCATTAAAGGAGAATGGCTTCATGACGAAAGGAAATATAGGCACAGCCACCTCTCAGGAACCACCAGTTATAAAAGTGGTGGTTCAACAAGAGGGGAGGGAGCAAAGCGAACGTCAATTCCGCAAACGATTTATCATCGGCCGCGACGACAGCTGTGAGGTACAAATTCTCAGCCTGGGCATTAGTCGCAAACACGCCGAAGTCTACTTTGAGAAAGGTAGTTGGTGGCTTCAAGATTTACATAGCTCCAATGGCACTTTTTTAAACGGTGAAAAGATCGATAAAATCCCCATAGGCCGTTACACCAAGGTCGAATTAGGCAAAGGGAATGCTTTTGTGATTTTTACCGTGGAAGGATTTACTTCAGAAGCAAAAACCATAAAAGAAGCACCGAGATCTGTCACGTATGTGATCAAACAATATTTTTCCCCCGAAAGCGAGAAGAAACCAGGCCAACATACACTCCTTATTCGCGACGCCTTTAAACGGCTGCAAGCTGAGCAGAGGAAAAAATTTTACAAGATCATCGGCACCATTGTCCTGGTGGCCATCATTTTAGCTGTATATGCCTATCTCCAGCATCGAGAAATAGTGAAGCAAAGAGCGTTGGCGGTGCAGATGTTTTATAGCATGAAGTCCATGGAATTGGAATTGGCCAGGATACAACAAAAGGCTGCAGCCCAAAAAGATGTGTCCACTCTCAATGAAGTCGAACAAATCCGCAAAAGGCAGAGCGAACTCCACGAGAGCTATGAAAAATTTTTGGAACAGCTCCATTTCTACGAAGATTCCAAATGGAGCGAGACGGACAGGGTCATCCTGCATGTGGCGCGATTCTTCGGAGAGTGCGAACTGGGTATGCCTAAAGAATTTTTAACAGAAGTGTACCGATACATAAGAGAATGGAAAAAAAGTGATCGTCTGAAAAAAGCCATTTCTGTGGCCATGGAAAATGGTTATCATCAGTCCATCTATCGCATCATGCTGGAACACCATCTGCCGCCGCAATACTTTTATCTGGCTTTACAAGAGAGTGATTTCGACACCAGAATTGTTGGACCGCCAACGCGTTTCGGTATCGCCAAAGGGGTGTGGCAATTCATTCCGGCAACAGCCAGTCGTTATGGATTGAAAACTGGGCCGCTGGTGGGACTTCCCCAATACGATCCAAAGGATGAGCGCTTCCATTTCGAAAAAGCTACCCGAGCTGCGGCACGCTACATCAGAGACATTTATAATACCGAAGCCCAGGCCTCCGGCTTACTGGTCATGGCTTCTTACAACTGGGGCGAAAGAAAAGTGGCAGAATTGATTCAAAAGATGCCTATGAATCCCCAACAACGTAATTTTTGGGAACTGCTTCGGCTTTACCGAAACGAGATCCCGAAACAAACTTATGATTATGTTTTCTATATTTTTTCGGCAGCGGTAATCGGCGAAAATCCACCTCTGTTCGGATTCAAACTGGAAAATCCCTTGCAATCGATTTCCGAAAAAAAACAGATTGGTGAAAGATAGTAAAAAGGAGGAATATTCACGTCGCACAAACCACGGTTCTTTGGCAAACGAGGTTTCTCTATGAAGAGATCACAGTTCATGGAATCAAAATATTGTGGCAAACCAATTCGGTTGGGTGATACCCTACAAAATCTTTTGAAGCGCCTGACGAGTAATATGATGAAGACCGCTCTATGCCTTTTAATTTTTTTGATGTGCCCGCAATTAACCCGAGGGCAATTTTTAACCAGCATGATCAGCGGCAAAATTATAGACGCTGAAACCAAGCAACCGTTGCCTCATACAAACGTCTTTCTGGCCAACACCACCCTGGGTACGATCTCGAAATTAGATGGTAGCTATTCGATTCAGAATATTCCTTCAGGAAAATATCAACTCATCGTCAACCGCGTGGGCTATCATTTAACGGTGCAGGACGTAGATTTGCGCATCGGTGAACAAGTGCAGATGGATTTTGTGCTCGAACCCAAGCCCATCGAGCTGGGTGAAGTGCAAATTGTTGCTTTGGAGCCAAAAGAATGGAAACAGCAATTAAAAGTGTTTTTAAGAGAATTTATCGGCATCACGGAAAATGCAAAAGCATGTCGTCTGCTAAATCCCGAAGTGCTCCGGTTTCAAATTCATCCCCAGAGCAAGGAACTTGTGGCATGGGCGGATAGCTCTTTGCGCATCGAAAATCACGCCCTCGGTTACCGCTTGCAAATCGTTTTGGATAAATTTCAGTGGGGCATGGCTGGTGGTCACTATATTGTTTTTCCCCATTTTGAAGAGATGACTCCAAAGGACGATTCACACATACAAAAATGGCGCGAGAGACGTCGACAAACTTATCTGGGTTCTTTTCAACATTTCATCACTTCGCTGGCCTTGGGAAAAGCAACCGAAGAAGGTTTTCATTTGTTATGGAAAAGCCATTCAGATGTGCGATCCGACAAATACCGCCTTATTTCAGAGGAACAGATAGTTTTCGATCTCCACGACTCGACCAGTACGATGAAACGGTTGTCTTTTAGTGGCACCATCGAAGTGGTCTATCGACCAAAGTCTCAATCCAATATCATCAAACTGAATCAGAATTTCGTGTTGATCGATGCCAGTGGTTATGTCTATCCACCTCTTTCCATCGTGCGTGACGGTGAATGGGCGAAAACTAGAATCGCAGATACCCTGCCACTGGATTATGATCCGAAACAATGAGATTCTAATTATCGAATGAAGCACCATGGCACAAAGCCCTCCTCCGCCATTTTTATGGAATGATTTTTTCAGCTTGTTTAAGGGGATGCGTATGGGTGTCCTGCTGAACACCGATTTGGCCGATTTTTTAAAATTGGGGCCAGTAATAGGCGATTGAAACGATTATATTACAAAGAGACTAACAGTGAGGATTCCTACACAACAGTGGATGAAGCTTGGGTTGCTGCTCGCATGGGTGGCTTTTCTGTGCAGCTCCTGTCGCCAATTACCTGGCTACGGTATCGCCGAGAGGGTCATTCTTATCGGAATTGATGGTGTGGGAGCGAACGAAATGGAAAGGAGTGATTTGCCCCATCTGGTTTTGATTCGACAGCAAGGAGCCTATACCTGGCGAGCCTGTGGTGTCGAGCCAGCGCAAAGAGCTCCGGCTTGGGCTAGCATCCTCTGTGGTGCCGGCCCGGCACAGCACAGTGTCGACTCCGATAAATGGACCATCACCCAACGCAAATTCGATCCGGTTGAGACAGATTTCGATCAATACTTCCCAAGTATTTTTTTCCTGCTCCATAAACAAAGGCACAACAAAAAATGTGGAATGTTCTATGATTGGCCGGCGATGATCAATCTGATCAATCTGCACTATACCGATGTGTTCGAACCATGTAAAGACACATCTTCTCTTTTGGAAAAAGCACGGCCATTTATTCTGAAGGAAAAAGCCAGTCTGACCCTCCTCTACTTCGGCGATATGATCGAAACTAAACAGAAATATGGTCGGCAATCTCCAGAATATGAACAATCTTTGCAAAAGTTGGATCAAATTCTGGGAGAGCTATTAGATTTAATAGCTGCAGAACAATTGAAACACGTTTATATTCTAATCGTCAGCGGTTACGATGTCGATTTAAAAAAGAGCGATCTGCCTTCTTCGACCTTAAACTATCCATGGCTGATCTGGGGCTCAGGCGTGCGGCGTAACTGGGTCATTCAAACCAACGTGCACATTTATGACACGGCCGCGACCATCGCTCATCTTTTCGGACTTGACCCACCAAAATCCTGGATCGGTCGGCCGGTTATCGAAGCTTTTGCTAACCATCAGTGAGCCAAAAACTGCGGGCGAAAAAAAATGATAAGTAGCTAACTTTTGTGATGGAAAAAAAATAATTCATCTAAAAGGAAAAAAACATGAAGTGGTTGATCTTTATCTCTTGCCTGGTTATTTGCCAGGTTCGAATTTGGGCACAAACGAATATCCCAGATTGGGAAAATCCAGCGGTTGTTGATATCAACAAAGAAAAACCCCATGCCACCTTTTATGCGTTTGCCGACAAGGCTTCTGCATTGGCGGACGATCGTAAAGCGTCGCCTTTCTATTTGACTCTCAATGGCATCTGGAAATTTTGTTGGGTCGAGCGACCTGCCGATATTCCGCAAAATTTTTATCAGCCCGATTTTGACGATAGTCAGTGGGACGACCTGCCGGTTCCTGCCAATTGGGAATTGCAGGGCTATGGCATTCCCATTTACGTTAACATCCCTTATGAATTCACTTCCAATCCCATTCCACCACATGTGCCTCATGACTATAATCCAGTGGGTTGCTACCGCCGTGTCTTTACTTTACCGCAAGACTGGCGGGGGAGGCGAATTTTCATCCACTTTGGTGCGGTGAAATCGGCTTTTTATATATGGGTGAATGGCCACCAGGTGGGCTATAGCCAGGATTCCAAAACGCCGGCCGAGTGGGAAATTACCGGCTTTGTGCGCCCTGGCGAGAATCGTTTGGCGTTGCAGGTCTATCGCTGGTCGGATGGCTCGTATCTGGAATGTCAGGATTTCTGGCGCATCAGCGGCATCGAACGCGACGTCTATTTGTATGCAGCACCGCAGATGCGTATACGCGATTTCTTCGTCCACGCTGATCTCGACTCTTCCTATCGTGATGGCATTTTTTCTGTAGACGTGGAGTTGGAACATACTCTGCCGAAACGCAAAGCGAAAAACATGACCGTCATCGCCGAGCTGTATGATGATGAGGGGCAGATGAAATTTCGCAAGGCTGCCGCCGTGGCGATGAATAACAAAGATTTTGTCACGGTTACCCTATCTAACGTCATTCCATCCGTCAAGCAGTGGAGTGCCGAAAAGCCCAACTTGTATCGATTGATCTTGATGTTGATGGATAAAGCCGACATTTCTCATATCGTCGGCTGCGACGTGGGCTTTCGCAAAGTAGAAATCAAAAACGGCCAGCTGCTGGTCAATGGTGTGGCGATCCTGATCAAAGGCGTGAATCGCCATGAGCATGATGAATACACCGGGCATGTGGTTTCCGAGGCCTTGATGCTGCAAGATATCCGCATGATGAAGCAGCACAATATCAACACCGTACGCACCTCTCATTATCCCAATGATCCACGTTGGTATGAACTATGCGATCGTTATGGATTATATCTCATCGACGAAGCCAATATCGAATCGCACGGGATGGGCTATGAACCAGAGCGTACGCTTGGCAATAATCCTATTTGGAAGGAAGCCCATTTAGATCGCACCCGTCGAATGGTCGAGCGCGACAAAAATCATCCCTCGGTGATCATCTGGTCGTTGGGCAACGAGGCGGGTGATGGCTGTAATTTCGAAGCTACCTCGGCGTGGATCCATGGGCGGGATCCATCACGGCCGGTGCATTATGAGCGCGCGGGTCTGCGTCCACACACGGATATCGTCTGTCCGATGTATGCCTCTATCGATTACCTACGCAAATATGCCCAACAACGGCAAACCCGACCCTTGATTCTTTGTGAGTACGCCCATTCCATGGGAAACAGCACGGGTAACCTGCAGGACTATTGGGATGTCATCGAGGCATACGATCATCTTCAGGGCGGCTGCATCTGGGATTGGGTGGATCAGGGTATTGCCAAATATACCGAAAAAGGAGAAAAGTTTTGGGCCTTTGGCGGCGATTTTGGTCCGCCGGGTACACCCTCGGATGCTAATTTTTGCTGCAACGGGTTGGTCTGTCCCGATCGCCGGCCTCATGCGGGTTTATTCGAAGTCAAACAGGTTTATCAATATGTCGGTTTTGAGTTCGATTATAATAACCGCACACTGAAAATCAGAAATAAATATGATTTCACCGATCTCAATCAATTTCATATCGTTTGGCGCATTGTAGCAGAGGATACAGAGTTGCAAAGCGGACACATCCATCGACCGCAGATTCCGCCGAAAGGGGAGGCGATTTTCCCTCTTTCCATTTCGCCGATCGAACCACAACCCGGCGTCGAATACTTTCTCAATATCAGCGTCCTCAGCATCGACGAAATGCCGTTGATTCCGCAAGGGCATGAAGTGGCGCGGGCGCAGTTCAAGCTGCCCATCGAAAAGGCGATGAAACCGACCATAACGACTCAACCAGCATCGGCGAAGGAGACCCTTAACAGCTTGATCATTAGTGGAAAAGGCTTTTCGATATGCTTTAACAAGGCCACCGGTATCATAGAGTCGTATAAAATAGCCGAGGTTGAAATTTTGCACCAAGGACCGAGGCCGAATTTTTGGCGGGCTCCGACGGACAATGATTTCGGCAACAACATGCCCGAGCGCTGTGCACCGTGGCGGACTGCGAGCCGGCAGCGACAGTTGGTCAAATTCGCTTGGAAGCGAATGACAACCTCAAAGATTCAGGTTCAGGTGGAGTATTGGTTACCGGACGTCGATGGCCAATGGCGGGCAATCTATACTGTTTCTGGTGATGGTAAAGTTGATATCCAGGTACAATTTTCACCGCAAAAGGAGGGATTGCCAGAAATTCCGCGTTTGGGCATGGAGCTGGCGCTTTGTAGTGGATTTGACCATGTGCAGTGGTATGGTCGCGGTCCGCACGAGAATTACTGCGATCGCAAGACTTCGGCGTTTGTGGGCAGGTATGCCATGAGAGTGGATGATTTCATCGAGCCGTATGTGAGCCCGCAGGAGATGGGCTATCGTACCGACACGCGCTGGGTGATGTTCTGCAACCCTGATGGTCTGGGCCTGATGGCTGTAGGCGCGCCGCTGTTATGTTTTTCCGCCCTGCCTTACACCAATGAAGATTTGACGCAATCGTCCCGCGGCAGTAAACATCCGACCGATCTGGTCAAGCGCGATTTTGTCGCAGTGAATATCGATTACGGTCAGATGGGTGTGGGCGGCGATGACTCTTGGGGTGCACGACCGCATCCGCAGTATCTTCTGCCGGCAAAGGACTATGCATGGTCTTTTACCTTGCAACCAGTGGTTGTAAGGTAGCTATTATACAAATACTATGATGCGTGCAAGCACGTCGCAAAGAATGTTATTGCGAGTGAAGGCATAGTATGATTAAAAGGGCTTTATTCGCGGCGGAGTGAAGCAATCTCCGCCATGGGTGTCATTATTAGAATTGAAAATAGGAGATTGAAGAACGGATGAGGTGAATCAGAAAATGGAATTTGGGTCAAATGGATGGAGGTGTTTTTAGGACCAGGCGAAAACAACAGAAGGGCTGAAAGTCATTCTATCATCGTTTACCGCGTTTGATCGAGATTAGGCCCGAAAGATTGTTGTGCGATTCACACTTAGGAGAGGCTATTGAAAAACTATTGTCCCCCCTTTACGTTGTTCAAGCCACAACGTGCAAAAACTCTCACAAACAATTCACGTCAACAAGCTTGAGCCATGGGACATACTTTTTCGCTCAAAATCCAAATAAAGATAGGAAGCAGCCTTTTGAGTTTCATTAAGCAGGTTATTCCTTACAATGCGATTAATGAAGATTTCTTTATTAATGTCATTCCGACTCCACCTCCCTTTCCATCTTAAAAACTACCCCATAAAAACGTGGATAATATTGAAATAATTCTTGATCGGTTCGGAAATATTCGTTATAATATTCTATGTTCAATATCCCCATCATACTTATAGTAGATGTTCGATTGAAGACTTATTGGAAGGGCGCGGCGTACAGAGTCAAAAGATTCGTTCGCACAAATCGTGTCGGCGTCCAGTGAGGCATCGAGAAAAATGTAATGTTTAAACAATTTCATTAGGAGCGTATTATGCGTCGCATTATCATTTCATTCTCCATTGTGTTATTGATATCGTTCCATCTGTCTGCTCAGGAAACCCATCCATTCTCTGTGCACGATATGTTGGCCATGGATCGAATTTCCGATCCGCAAGTGTCGCCCGATCATCGCACCATCGTATTTACTCTCAGCAAAACCGATCTTGATGCTAATAAAAGGCGAACCGATCTGTGGTTGGTCGATGCAGACGGCAAGAACTTGCGTCAGCTCACCTCCCATCCTGCCGGCGATTTCAATCCGCAATGGTCTACTAATGGCAAATTGATCTACTTCCTATCGACACGCTCGGGTTCGACGCAGGTGTGGAGCATCGCCCCTAATGGCGGCGAAGCCAAACAGGTAACCGATTTACCGCTGGATGTCGGTTGTTTGGTCGCCTCTCCCTATGGCGATTACATTGCCTTCTCTGTGGAAGTGTTCGTCGATCTAAAGTCCATTTCTAAAACAAAAGAACGGCTTGATGAATTCACCGAACGCAAAGCTTCTGGGATAATCTACGATCGTCTCTTTTTCCGCCATTGGGATACCTGGAAGGATGGCCGACGATCGCACCTATTTGTCCTGCCTCTGAAGGGAGGTGATCCGGTGGATGTGATGGCAGACATGGATGCTGATGTGCCATCAAAGCCCTTTGGCGGAGCCGAAGAGATTGCTTTTACACCCAATGGTCTGGGCATCGTCTTTACCGCGCGCGATGTCGGCCGCGAGGAAGCCTGGTCGACGGATTTTGATCTCTATTATGCACCGCTGGATGGCTCCCAGCCCCCCAAATGCCTGACCGAGGCCAATGAAGCGTGGGATACCCAACCGGTTTTTTCTCACGACGGACGCACGATGGCCTATTTGGCCATGTCGAGGCCACGATACGAAGCCGACCGTTTCCGCATCGTCCTGCACAACTGGGCGGACGGCAGCAAGCGTATTTTAACGGAAAACTGGGATCGCTCGCCATCATCCATCTGCTGGTCTCAGGATGACCAGACGATTTTTGCAGCGGCTGACAACATCGGCCAGACCTCCCTATTCGCGGTCGATATCAAGAGCGGTAACGCCAAAGTCGTTATTAAAGAAGGAACAGTTGGATCGCCTAGTATTGCCGGTGCACGCATCGTTTATACCTTGGATCATTTGCAATCGCCGGTCGAGCTATGGTCCGTGTATCCAGATGGCAGTGATCCTCGGCCGATTACACGCATCAATAGCGACAAGCTGGCAAAAACTCGCATGGGTGACTATGAGCAATTCTCCTTTAAAGGCTGGAATAATGAAACCGTGTATGCCTATGTAGTCAAACCAGTCGATTTCGATGCCAACAAAAAATATCCGGTGGCGTTTCTCATTCATGGTGGACCGCAGGGATCGTTCGGCAATCATTTCCATTATCGCTGGAATCCGCAAGCGTATGCTGGTGCCGGCTATGCCGCGGTGATGGTGGATTTTCACGGCTCCACCGGCTATGGCCAGGCATTCACCGATGCCATCCGCGGCGACTGGGGCGGTAAACCCCTTGTGGACTTGCAAAAAGGTTTGGCGGCAGCCTTGGCACGTTATCCCTGGATGGACGGAAAACGAGTGGGTGCCCTCGGCGCCTCCTTTGGCGGTTATATGATCAACTGGATTGCCGGCAACTGGCCGGATGCCTTCAAATGCCTGGTGACCCACGACGGTAATCTCGACGAGAGGATGGCTTATTTTGATACCGAGGAATTGTGGTTCCCCGAATGGGATCACATGGGTACCCCTTGGAGCAATCCCGCAGGTTACGAGAAACATAATCCGGTCAATTTCGTCAAAAATTGGAAGACGCCGATTTTGGTCATCCATGGCGCCAAGGATTTTCGCGTGGTGGAGACGCAGGGCATGTCCACTTTTACTGCTGCGCAGCGTTTAGGTATTCCGAGCAAATTTTTGTACTTTCCAGATGAAAATCATTGGGTGCTGAAACCGCACAATTCGATTCTGTGGCATGAGACGGTGATCGGTTGGTTGGACCAGTGGCTGAAGTGATTTGTTTTTAATAAAATTCACTTTGTCAGTGTCTTGGTTCAGCGATAATTGGATTTTTAATCTCATTCCATCGCTCTGCGGTGGAAGGTGAAAGAGTACGCTCTGCGTCAAATAAAAAATGTCATGTCTATGAGTGCCAGCGACGAGACATCTTTAAGAAAGCGCTACCGAGCTGGCGCACTCAAAAAATTATTTGCGTTGTATAGGTAATACATTAAGATTAGCCACGTCACCTTGGTTTAGGCTCTGTGCTCTCTGTGGCCTCTGGTGGAATGGATAGACAAACGTTCTGACTCATTCCCAATATCTCATGGAAGAAATATAATCATGTCACCCGTTCCGGGTTGAACGACAATTTTCTCTTTTGCAATAATCATCTCACGCCTTCGGCGTTTTCGTATTTCCTCCCCGCAGAGTGGCGTGCTTAAACTAATAAAAGATAATAAATGACAAAATGTCGTCCCTGAAAGACAATGTCCGCAGAGATGGGGATGCTCTGCGTTTTTTTTCTTCTACTCTGTAGGGCTCTGTGCACTCTGCGGCCTCTGGGGTGGAAGAAAGGGCCGCCGAGCCGGCGTACTCCAAAACTTGCGCTCCCTCGGAGACCGTCGGAACAATATTAATATTCTTTGCGAGATATAGGATCCATAATCTACGTCTCTATTAATTGACCTGGTTATATAAATGATGAAGAAACGAACATTATCCAAAATTCGCGTGGTTACTTTTTTTATGATTCAATTCGGTTTTTACATTTCAGGGAGACTTGTGATGTATCTTCATGGTTTGTTAATTTTTTTCGCATTCTTCTCCTGCATGAGCTCAAAGCCCATTTCCCATCCTTGTCGCGACGATGGGCGTCTGTTACTCTTAACAGAGGATGATCTACGATTGGGCGCGCATCATACGCGTCATTTCGAGACTTTTGGCAAGTATGCCAACGGCTATAATTTAGCTATTTTACAGGGCATTGATGTGGTGCAGGCGCATGCGCTGGACGGCGGTGGCTATTTTGTCGGTAAAGACTCTATCCCCACCGAATCGCCGGTTTACTATGATCTGGAATTATTCGGAAAACCCTTGCTCAAGGCGCCCCGTAACAAGTCCTATTGCAGTGGCGCCACCTTTGCCGCCTTCATCGAAGCCATGAACATTTTATACCCCGATGGGCAAAAGAGATTGACGCCCGAACGATTCGAAGCGTTGCGCATGCAAGAGCCAGACGGAGGTCGTCGCGAGGATATGGTGAAGGCTTGGGGGTATTGGAATGCAGATGGATTTGGTAACCATTTTTCACTGGTGCAATATCTAAAAATGGGTGATGTCATTCGACCGCAGCAATTACGGCCAGGTGATTTTGTCAACATATCCTGGAAATCGGGTCTGGGGCATTCGGTGATCTTTCTCGGATGGGTGCAACAGGATACACTCAAGAGTATGCTCTACTGGTCAAGCCAGCGCGCCACCAACGGTTACGGCGATCAAATAGTGCCGTTAAGCCGCATCAAAGAACTCAAAGCGGTGCGGTTGATGCGGCCGGAGAATATTTTTCGCTACGACCCTGAGGCAACAGTGGATATTCACATCCCAGGCGATGAGGTACCGGAGTGGTAAATGCATCATTTGCAAAGCCAACAAATAGCTCATCTGGACAAAGGGAAATGGTCTTTCTATTGCTCATAAACCCATAGATTTTACCACGCCGATCCATCAAGGTACAATTTTGATGGTCTTGATTTCAAAGGCCTTGAAATGCAACTCTAATTTTCCGGCTTTGGTGCGCAGAGCCCTCCCCCCTTGCTCGAGCAGATCAGTCTCGAATACTTTGGCCTTTTCCGGTATTATTGTAGCAGTTGTGGTGACCTGACGGCCGCGGGGTTCATAGAGCCTTGCGATCCAGCCGTCTTCATCCTCTGCTTTTTTCAGCACGGAGAGGATGACTTTTTCATCCGTGAGGCGGAAGGGAAAGAATACCTCTCCAGCCCTATCGGCACACATCACGATGGGCTGGTTCAGTTGCATGGCTTCTGCATAGACACCCGAATCCTCCAATCCACCTATGTGGGGCAATAGGCTATAGATAAAATGATGTTCGCCCACATCGGCCTCAGGGTCGGGACTAGAGGGAGATCGCAATAAATTCAGTTCCATCAAATTGCCATAGATTTTGTGGCCATATTTGCAATTGTTTAATAAGGCCACGCCATAATCGTGTTGCGATAAATCGACAAAGCGATGGCCGACTACTTCGAATTTGGCCATATCCCAACTGGTATTACGATGTGTTGGCCGTTTGATGGTGCCATATTGGATTTCATAATTCGCTTCGGTGCTGTGGACATCCACCTCAAACCCCACCCGCAACATGCGATGCCGTTCGTTCCAACACACCTGGGTGACAAAATCCAAACGTTTGCTGTTGGCCGGCAGGTAGAGGCGTTGCTCGATGTGGGAGGCTCCAATCGCGTATTTGAAATATAATGCTTGCACGACTTTGCCACAACTCAGCCATTTCCATTCGAGCAATTGCGCTTGCTGGAGGAATTGATTCTCGTAATAAATATCGATGTCCCACGCATCCCAATTTACCGGTCGATCTTCGAACAAGCGAAGGATATTGCCGCGTCCATTGGCCAGAATGACCTCACGTTTCGCTTGCTTATCGTATATGCTTTTAATCGTGCCATCGTCTGCAAAGGTATAGCGAATATAATCGTTCTCCAACACAGGTGATGTGGGCATGGGGGAAGGAATGATTGAGACCTTGGCGCCTTTTTTCAAGACCAATGAAGACAAGGGAGGCACCCTGACCAATACAGCCCATTTGCCTTCGCTCTCCTGAACGGGTACTTCTCGTCCCTCTGAATCTACCACTTGGTATCCACCCCAGTCTACTGGGAGATTCACAGGCCGTTGATAAGCACAAGAGAGGGTATTGATCAACGTGAGCGTATCGTTCTGTTGTTGCAGGAGGCTTTCGCCCGCTTTTTGCGACAGACTTTGAAGTCGCTCCACCACCTCGGCATATTCTTTTCGGGCGGTGTCGTAGACGATTTTCAGGCTCGATCCCGGTAGAATATCATGGAACTGATTGAGCAACACTTTTTTCCACAAATCGTCCAATTCCATGGCGGGATAATTATGCATGGGCAGAGCAGTATAGAGTGCTTCCACTTCTCGGAGTTTGTGTTCGCAAAAACGGTTCATCTTTTTGATAAAAGCCTGAGTGGTCAGCGTGCCGCGATGCATCTCCAGATATAATTCTCCCTGCCAACGGTGTAACAGGTCTTTTTTCTTCTCAAGGCGATCGAGCATTTTTTGTGCTGGTTCGAAGCGGAGACGAGGGGTGCCTTCCAGTTCGCGCTGCCGCAGGCCGGTTTCAATCATCTCCTCGTTTGGGCCGCCGCCGCCATCGCCCATGCCAAAAAGCACCAAAAATTCATCCAGTCGATCGCGTTCCTCGAAATTTTCCTGAGCGTAAATCATGCTGGATGGCAATAGTTCGCTGTTATAGGTATCCTCGGGTGGGAAATGGACCAAAATCTCCGAGCCATCGATGCCGCGCCAGATGAAAGTGTGATGGGGAAAACGGTTGAATTGGTTCCAGGAAATCTTTTGTGTCACCATAAAATTCAGGCCGCATTTTTTGAGTATTTGCGGCATGGCGGCGCTGTAGCCGAACACATCGGGTAGCCACAAGTTGCGCACTTCCACCCCAAACTCCTGGCGGAAGAACCGTTTGCCATGAAGAATCTGCCGCACCATGGATTCGCCGCTGATGAGATTGCAATCGGCTTCCACCCACATGCCGCCCTGTATTTCCCAGCGACCGGCTCTGACTTTAGCGGCAATTTTCTTGAACAGCGCCGGATAATACTGTTTCACAAAAGCGTAATGCTGCGCCTGAGAGGCACCGAAAATATAGTCCGGATAACGTTCCATTAAATCCAATTGTGTGGAAAACGTGCGCGCGCATTTGCGCACCGATTCGCTCACAGGCCAGAGCCAACCGGTGTCCAGATGGGCATGGCCTACAGCAATGGCGGTCAGCGCCGATGCATGGCTTTTCTTGTGCAATTCATTTTTCAAGCGATTTCGCGCAGCAGTTACGCCGGCTTCATCCGCTTGAAAATGATCGATCATTTGGTTTAGCTGGTACAAGATTCGGGCGCGGCGCACGCTGCGATCCGGCAAGGTTTTCATGAGATTATTCAAAACCAAACAATCGAGATAAAGTTGCCAGATGTCGTAACGAAACACCGCCAGCGTCAAATCTTGAACGACAGCTTCGAAATGGCCATGCCGTTTGCTGTCGTCACGGTTGGGGTCGCGCAGCAATTTTAGGCCGAATATTTGTGCGGCGGTGGCCTCGATCCATAGATCTACTGGCTCGCCGCCTTTGGCGTTTTCGGCGATGATAAACCGGTCGCGTCTGAATTCCGGCGACCAAAACGAATGCCAACTCAGGGCTTGGATAGGTACACCCATGGCATCGAATATACATCCCTCACCGCCCAGATTGAGTCGCGCCACCACATAGCGACCACGCCATTCCTTGGGCACCTGTCCCATGATGTGGAACCAAGCCACCTGCCAGGCCTCGCCCCATTTTTCGCCCACCTCGATCGGCCGATATCGGCCATTATGCCGACTGGCAAACGGCAAAGGCAGTTCGCTCACGGCAAATTCCGCTTGCAACGATATCTCAAGGGGATAAAAAAGTGATTTCAAACGTTCCAAAAAGCCTTCGACGCGTGATTGGTATAGCTGTCGTTCTTTCTCAATCATTTTCTGTCCCAGGTGAAAATAACCACTGCTAATCAAAATATCAACTAAAATGAATATTAATTTTTCGTTAAATTTAATAAACATTTTGAAAAATTCATAATGAAAACTATTGGTTTTTAAAATTTTCTCAAAAATTATACTATTTTATTCCATCAGATTTTGCGATAAGGACAGTTTAAGGGGGCTTGTCGCTGGCGCAGCTTGAAATGATCGGTCTTTGAATATTGTCAGACTCTTTCAAGAAACCAAAAGATAATTCTGCGCTTGGCACCAGCTATTGAGTTTTTCCTTGGTGGAATAAATCAAAAAGAGTGGCATACACGCAATGGATGGTGGAAAGCAGCCATTAACCCGATAACCTTTTGCAGACACAGTGCGAGTAACTGCGTTCATCGCAATTTCAGGATTCCCATGATCGATCGTTCGACAGGCTCTCACCGCTGGCCAATTGTTCCGAAAAACTTGGCTCAGATGGAGACCATCTCTTCCATCGCATTCACAAGTTCCTCTTGTTCTCCGAATTGTTCGGTCGGTGTGAAATCGTCTCTTAGCGATCCCATGCTGTTGCATGTCTCATGGTTCAATAGTGGGTAGTAATCCCCTCACTATTGGGTCGCTGTCAAGTGTTCGATTAAAATTCTAAACATGCCAAAATGAACGGCCCCAAGCCTTTGCCGTCGTTGCGTACGATTTTGGTTTGATTTACATAATAATCATAGCTGCCGTCGCGGCCATAACCTAGACCGGCGGTTTCACATATTTTTTCCAAATTAATGGTGCCATCGTCATTATATGAGATGAAATGTTTCAAGATGCCATGAAATCCCCGCTGAGCGACTTTTCGATAAGAAAGATCTATATATTGCTGTCTGGCAGCTTTGGCGAGCGCATAGACGAACATACAAGAGGCGGAGGATTCTAAATAATTACCTTGCTCTCCCCCTCGATCCATGACCTGCCACCACAGCCCTGTTTTTGGATCCTGATAACGGGCAATGGCAGAGGCTAAACGTTGAAGCGTCTGAATGACTGAATCACGGCCGGAGTGGTCTAGTGGCAGGTAATCGAGCACATCCACGAGCGCCATGGCGTACCAACCGACGGCACGCGCCCATACACTGGCACTACGACCGGTGGAGCTATCTGCCCAGGTCTGCTGTCGACTTTCGTCCCAGCCATGATAGAGCAAACCAGTGTGGGGATCGCGGGTGTGCTGTTCGATAAGCAGAATCTGGTGGATGATGTCATCAAAATTTTCCTTCTCGGCGAATAATCGGCTATAGTGGGAATAGAAGGGGCAACCCATATAGATACCATCCAACCACATTTGCCATGGATAACGTTTTTTATGCCAAAAACCGCCAGATTGGGTTCGCGGTTGTTGTTGGATTTGCTGACGTAATATTCGTGCGGCTTTTTTGTATTTTTCCAGCCCCGTGTTTTCATATAGGAAAAGCAAAAGACGACCTTCGTTGATCTCGTCGAGGTTATAATCTTCCATTCGATAATTATGAATGGTGCCATCTTCATCCACTACGGCATCGACTGTTTTTTGAATATAATCGAAATAGCGTTGTTCGCCCGTTGTCCGCCATAATTCAGCCATACTCCACAAGACCGTGCCGGTCACATAGTCCCAGACGCCATATCCAAGCGGCTGCCGTTTCATTATGGAATCGGCCATGAGCACAGCCCATTTCTTTCCCTCTTGCTCCTTTGCATCACAAAACAACATGAAAAAGAATCCCCAAACCCCCATAGCTAATGCCATCCGACAAAATTTTGGGTATCGCATCGATTTCATTATCTTCCTCTATTCGAATCGGACCTTGGGCCACCAACAATGGTTATAGGCGAATTTTTCAATTTCAAGTTTTCTACGTGTTCAATCACATTGCCAATGATCACATTATTGAACCGGCAATGGGAGATCTCGATGTTGGAAATGGGTGATCGCTCATAACCCATCAAAAAAAGCGCATAATTACTCTTTTCGCTGATCAATTGATGGATGAAGATATTCCTAACTACAGGCGTGAATGGCCCAACATCACCCTCTTCATAATGGAAAAATATGCGAATCACCGCATCGCTGACTTCACCCACATGCACCTTACGCATAAAAATATTTTCCACCAACCCTCCTCGTAGCGAGTTGGTTTTGATGCGCAAGGCTCGCTCTAAATTGGGACTGCTCATCGTGCAATTCTCGACGAATACATTACGGCAGCCGCCCGAAATCTCACTGCCGATGACGACTCCGCCATGCCCGTCCTTCATGGTGCAGTTTCGGATGATGATATTTTCGCTCGGCACATTAATCCTGCGACCATCAGCATTGCGTCCGGATTTGATGGCGATGCAATCATCCCCTGTATCGAAATAACAATTCTCGATGAGGACATTCCTACAACTTTCTGGATTACATCCATCGTTATTGGGGCCATGGCTCACCACGCGAACAGACCTAATCGTCACATTGGTACAAAGCACCGGATGGATTTCCCACATGGGTGAGCGGATGATGGTGACGCCTTCGATCAACACATTGCGACAGCGGTATGGTTGGATGAAATTGGGTCGAAGATAATGTCCGGCGCCCAAAATGCGTTGTTCCACGGGTATGCCCTTTTCCGCCATGTCGAACAACAAAACTCTATCCCTTTGTTGCAGAGGCGGATTCGCTTCATTTTTATCTGAAAGGAATTTCCAATTCCACCAGTGCGAGCTATCCGCTTGGCCATCCAAGGTACCGGTGCCAGTGATGGCGATATTCTGCTGTTCATAAGCATAGATAAAGGGCGAATAGTTCAGGCACTCCACGCCTTCGAAACGGGTAAGCACGGCAGGTAAAAAGTTACTTGGATCATGACTGAAACGGATCGTAGCTCCTTCTTTTATGTGCAGATTGATATGACTCTTGAGATGAATCGCTCCACTTCGATAGACGCCGGCGGGTACCACTATTCTTCCACCTCCTAAGGCATGGCAGGAGTCAATGGCTAAGCGAAAAGCCTCAGTACAATCCGTGGTACCATCACCGCAGGCGCCAAATTGGGTGACGTCAAAATCTCTATCTGGAAAATTTGGCTGGACAATTTGGCTTAAAATCCATTGGGTGTGTTGCCACCCCACTCTTTTTTCGTGGTATAGAAAATGGTTAGCACACCCCAAAAGTGCCGTTAATAAGCTGAGGTAAGGAAACCAAACTATTTTTTTCCCATCACGATGCAAAGGATTAGCCACTTTCGATTATCAAACACTAATATTGATCATCCCCTTAAAGGTAAATACAGTACCCAACTAGCCATGCCGCGATCCTTCATAAAAAGGTGCGAAGCGAAAAATCTCGATCATTGTTGTCCATGGCTGGAGAATTGAGACAAAAGATTGACCATGGAGGACGCTGTTCATCTTTTGCCATGATGCTTCGCACCTTTTTATGAGTAATTATTTCACCACCGTCATCTTTTTCACGCTTGTATAATGTTTGCTTTCCACTCGGTATAGATAGACGCCGCTGGGCACCTTCGAAGCATCGAATTGGAAGGTATGGTATCCGGCCTGAAGTTTGCCATCGAAAACGGTGGCAATTTCCTTGCCGAGGATATCATACACTTTGATCTTCACGATGGCGGTTTCCGGGGCGTCGAACGAAATGGTGGTCGCCGGGTTGAATGGATTTGGATAATTTTGATGCAAATTGTACTGCGTCGGCAGGTTAGGATCGTGTCCGGCCACCTGGGTAATCAGGACAAAATCGGCATAACTGCGGGGTCGGATTTCATAGCCCACATCCGCAGGCACTTTGGTGGTGTATTGATCCACCACCCCTATCAAATTAACCCAGCCGGTCGGCGGTGGATTGGTATGGATGCCCATGTCCTTGTCGATGAAAACCATCACAGTATCTGTGCCATTCGTAAAGTGAACAGTACCATCAGACTTCCAGTTTTCCGGATCAATGAGCTCATAGCGGAACATTTGCACCAATAATCCTTCCACCTCTTCGGTCAACATGGCTTTGTTTATGTGCAGGGGATCGGGTGTCGCTTGAGAACCAATGACAATTATGTCAGCAACTTTTTGCGGGATTATTTCCGTCAGTCCCCGATATTGATCTATTTTACCTGTGACCAACACTACATCGCCTGGATTCAAGGTATAGGAGATGGCACTGGAGAAGATATTGATGCCTGCTGTTTCGTCTTGCATATAGTACTGCACCCCTCCAGGGCGATAATTGGGTGTGGTGATGACACCAGCAACGGTCACGGTCTGCCCTTTTAAATCCGGCACAAAATCGCCATTGGCATCTACCTTGGCTTCGGCAATCGTCTTCCGGAGACTGGCGAACTCCCATATGGCTTTTTTATCCGGGAACCAATTCAAATCGCCGACAGGCAAACCGAGATCCGAGCCTGTATAAGCATCCACATAAGTGGGATAAGCGCAATCCAAAGTATCACGGTAAAACTCCAGCAAGCGGCGATCATAATCATGCTTGGTCTTGTCAAAATATTTTTGATCTTTTTTCTTGTCAGCTCCATATGGATTGGGCCATTCATACCATCGCATCATGTTAGTCATCAGCCGAGGTGTGTTGTTGAGGCTTAATTTCGTCTCTTTGAAGGCTTTTACGGAATCTGCACCCAGCCGGCTGTTGATATGGTATGATAATGGTGAACCGGGGCCAAAACCAAAATCCCGCAAAAATGCCCAGCCGGAATCGCTAATGGTCCAATAGTTGTTTTTCACAGTCCAATGGGTAGTCGTGTTGGGGGCCGTGAAAATCCAAGTGATGCGGTTATTGCCATTGGCATATTTTTCGCCCGTATTGGCCCATTCGGCTGAACGGGTGGCATCGGTGGAGTCTTCACCCAACGCAAAGGCATCGACGAATAAATTATTGGCGATGATCACTTCCGGACCGACATTACCCAGCGATAATAATCCATGAAAGCCCATGCCGTTGACGAAGGTATTGTGTTCGATGCGGCAATACTTTAATTCACCCGTACCTGCAGCCGGATTGGAAAAATTATAATGGCGGATGGCTCGATCGTGATAATTGACAAAGGTGTTATTGACGACGATGAAGGTATCAATAGCTGCCTCGCGCAAATCGATGCCTTTACCGGCGCCCAGATTGGATGTGGTCAATGCACCCATGTTGGCGAAAATACAATTGGTGATCTGTACTTTTTTTGCATTGACCCCCGTGCGAACATGCTGGCCGTTAATATTGGAGAGTATCATATCATCCAATATAATCGATGCCCCAACCCCTGTGGTATTAATCAAACCGCCCTGCACACCATCGAGTCGATTAGGTTCGTATTCATAGAAACCGGCCACGCAAAAACCCTTCATCTCGAGATTTCCGCCGTTCAATACCACCATGTTGCCGGGTGGTCTGGTCGGCGTAGAGCCAGTACCCGTTTCCCACAAATAGAGTATGGGCTTCTTGCCCGTACCAGCTGCGGATCTAATGCGAAGCGTCTTGCCATTGGGCACGGTGAAAATAGCGTTCTGGAAATAATACTGATCGCGCTGAAGTTCGTATACCCGATTAGCGGACAAGCCCCCAGCTGCCACCGTGTCCGCGACAATCTGATTATTGACGAACGTCGCCGGTGTGCCATCATAGGGTAACAACGGCACCACCACTTCTTGCCCATACGCAGCCATCGCTACCAGGATAGCAACCAAACACAAAATAGCATTCCGATGATACATCCTTTCCTCCTTTCATAGTTTAATAGTATTAAGGGTTTAATTAGGCAACGGCTTTCCAAGGGTCTGGAAAATAGGCTCAACAAGCTTCAAGTCGCATCGAAATGACTTGTACGCTACTCCAGCACCTTGGTTGTTTTACCACCTCCTTTTGTTAGGTTAAATGAAAGCTGTACCGCTATTCAATTGGTATTTCATTGAACAAGCTTCTTATAGTTCGAAAATCACGCCGAAATCGGCGGTGCGGCCGTATTTTTCGCTCTGATTGAATAGTTTTCTTTTAAACACCCTATTGTAGATCGAATTGCCATCCTCCACATTGGTCAGGTTATTGACGTTGAAGAAAAGATAAATATTTTTGGTAATTCCTTGCCGAATAGCCAAATCGATTCTTGTAAATGCATTGGTCACCAGATCGCTTAGCCCGCTGGCAGAATAGGAAACATTGTGTTCACCTTGATGATAAAGAGATATTCTGCCCGAAAACTTGCCGATATCATAACCCAATGCAATATTGCCAAAGAACTCCGGCATGCCCTCCAATTTCTCCTTCTTTTCGATGAGAACGGTGAATTTCTTCCAAGTTGGTGGCATGGGGCCAGGCGGATCGTAATAGCTGGAATCGATTTTGGAAGCATAAATATACGCCTCGGAGCGGACAATAGAAGCGTTATAACTCAACACGATATTTCGTAATAATCCCGGCAAAAAGCCAAAATTGATTTGATGTTCGAATTCGAATCCCCATACCTTGGTTGGTTTGGGTGAATTATAGGGCAGGGTCAAATCATAGGGGGTGGTCCTCATCTGGCTCGCCCACTTGATACCGAAACGCTGCAGAATAGTATCGCCCACGGTATTGAATTTATTGAGCATATGGTACATGTCATCAATTTCTTTATAGTAACCGGAAAGCGAGATCAAGCCGATCGTTTTGCCATAAAAAGTGGGGTTGACTTCAAAATTCCATGCGCGTGCGGTTTTCAATCGCGGATTGCCGACATAAACCTGAAATTGCGTTCCCACTTCCGCAGGTCGACCGGCGATATAGCGATCCAATCGCATATTAAAGTCCGGCCGAGCCAGTGCCTTATATGCGGCTAAACGTAATTTCAGGAAATGAAAAGGGGAAATGGCCACGTGGAAATTAGGCAACAACACCGTCTGTTTCGAGGCAGAAGTGGTGTCGCGTATGGAATTGGCCGGAATGGGAAAACCGGAGACCATTTTGGGCATAAATTTGGATAGATAATCATTATCCTCTTCCTCAGCACGTAGACCGGCAATAAAAGTCACCCTCTGACCGATGTTGAGGGTATTCATGATATATTGGGCATTGACTCGCTCGGTGATATCGTAATCATCATATTTGATGAGGGGATTGGACCAGACTTCATAGATATTTCCTGTACGATCGATGCCGTAGCGGTTCAGTCGGTACCATTGTCGCAGATGATCTCTCTCGATCAATGGATTCAATAGATAAGAGCCATATACCTTGCGTGATTCTACGTCAGTGAAAAATTGATCGATGGGAACGAACCCTCCTCCACTCTTTCGCCACTCTTCGAAATAGGTGCCGGTGAAATCCTTTTCGCGGATGGTGCCATCGGGCAATTGCTCATACGGCTGCCACTTTCCGAGATAATAGGGGGTAAAATTCTCATTGCGGTAATTGGAACGATCTTTTACCTTGTATTTTTCACCGATTTTTATCTCACCAGAAATCCGACGGCCGAGGGTATATTTCTTGGAGATATCCAAAAACGCGGTGCGCTCTTTATCGAAATTATGCTGTCGGCGATGGTACGTCCAATATAAAGAGGCATTGGAGAAATTATTGACCGCATAAGAGATGAGTTGCTCAGGGTTGGACCTCACCATGGGCGAAGGTAGCATGCCGGATGGTTCGACGAAAATACTCTCGAAATCAAACGGATAATTGGATTCCGACTGGGCAAACGCAAGTCCCCAATTTAATTTTAGACCCAAAAGGTTATTATCCCCACGAATAGAAGAATTGAACGTCTGGATCTCCTGTTCGCGATCGCGATAATCATAAACAGGATTCCCCTGTTGGCTGCCCCCGCCATTGGAGGGATAGTCTCGTGTATGCCATAGATAATCACGCTTGGTACGGCCGAAAACATTGTTGAGGCGGATCGATCCATGGTCCGGTGTGTTGATGTCTAACAAAAGGCTCAATCCGTCGCGTTTTCTGATTTCATCGGTAAACTCGACGGAAAAATCATTGATGAAATAATCTTTGCCGAAATCCAAGGATTGGTTGTAATCGACGTTGATGCGTTCATTGCTGCGGATGCGACTTTCCATGTTGCCAGCTAATTGGACACCGAGGATATGGTTTAAAAATCGTTCTCCATAGCGAAAGGAAACGTCGTATTGCCGCGCAGAACTCATCAATTGATTATAGCCGCCTCTGACGTTGAGCTTGAATTCTCTCTCTTCCGGTGCCTTTTTGGTGACTAGATTGATGCTGCCTGCCAGGGCATCGCCATCTTTATCAGGGGTTTGTGCTTTATATAATTCGATACCAGCCAGTGAACTCTGCGATAAAGTGCTTAGATCCACACCACGACTGGTGGCATCGGTGGGAGGGATTTTTACGCCATCGATGGTGATGTTTGTAAATTTATCCTCCAATCCTCGTAAAATGACTTTATTGGCTTCACCACCAGATCTCATGATGGAAACTCCTGGCAATCGCCCGATGGATTCGGCCGCATTGGCATCCGGCAGTTCCTGGATTTTTTGTTCTGAAATGACATTGACAATGGTATTAGAGGAAATCTGCTGGTTGATGGCCGCGATCTGCCCTTCGGCCTGGGCACGAACCGTCACCGTCTCCCCTTCGATAACTTGGTATAGCATGGGGATGTTCAATTCCCTAACCCCTTCTCGCTCTACCTCGATGGTAATATTCTTCGTTCGATAACCGATATAAGAGACTCGCAAAGTATGACGACCCAGCGGGATAGCCGTAATTTCGTATCTGCCATCGATATTGGTTACACACCCCAAGGCCGTGCCTTTTATATAGACATTTGCGCCGATCAGTGGTTGTCCTGTCAATGTGTCACTAATGACTCCACGAAGGGTCGTCTGCGCCAAGACAGATCCATATATGGTCAGCAATCCCAACAGGATTTTAACACTCATTTTTTTCATAGTGTATCTCCTTAATTGCTTGCATGACTTTTCGTAATTTAGAATTATGAATGGGCTTCATCAAATAGGCCAGCGGTTTATAGTTTTTCGCACGTTCTTGATATTGATCGAATGCAGTGATAAAAACAACCTCGGAGGTAGTATGAAAACGCTGTAGGAAATCAAATCCTGTACCGTCGGGTAGTTGGATATCCAGAAAAATGACATCTGGCGCAAATGCTTCGGTTTTCTGAATCGCTTCGTGCATGCTGCCCGCTTCAGCAATCTCCTCGATAAAGGAATATTGTTGCAACATGTTACGCAATTCTGTTCGAATCAGCCATTCGTCTTCGATGATGAGCACTTTGGCAGACATAGCATGTGATCCCATATTAGTCAATGTCTATTTACAATAAATTTGTTTTTCTTACAAAACAATTATGACAAACGGTCAAAGGAACATTTGAACGGCAAATTATTTGCGAAAAATTATCACCAACAAATGCTTACAACTGCATAGTTAAGACGATCTCCCGATTCAAAAAAGCATTGCAATTTATTGAAAAGGATGGTATACTATCTATAACAGCCAACAACACTTGCCACATTGTCGATGAAAACGCACCCGCTTTTGAGATTAAAAGATGCGTGGCGATAGTTTTTACAACATGATGAGGCCTATGATACGAGGACGCTCCAAACGAAGGGTTACCGTCGCTTGCCGGCGCCTTGCCCAACAAGCGACGCTGGTTTGTTTGATCTTATGGATGAGCGGTTTCATCCTACTCATGCCCCCCTCCCTACTCGCACAATTTCAGCAGCTCAGATTCTCCAATTTTACCATAGACGACGGACTCGCTCACAGCAAAGTCAATTGCATATATCAGGATCGGGAAGGATTTTTATGGTTCGGCACCAATGATGGGTTGAATTGTTTTGACGGCTACTCGTTCACCATTTTCCAACAAGAGCCGGATAATCCTCACAGTCTCTCGGCCAATCTCATTCGTTGTATAACCGAAGATGAGGAAGGCTACCTGTGGATCGGTACCGAGGGTGGTGGCTTGAATCGTTATGATCGCCAATTCCGGACTTTTAAACATTTTCGGGCGGATTCGAGTTCTGAAATTATGCTCAGCGGCAATAATGTCAACGCCATCTATCGGGATCCAGCCGGTCAGCTATGGTTAGGTACGGAGCATGGTTTGGATCTTTTCGACCCTTATCAGAAGCGATCCATCCACTTTTTTCCCTATCCCTCAGATTGCAAACCGGCGAGCATGAATGAAATTTTAGTTATTTATGAAGACTCAAATCGTACTCTCTGGCTTGGCACCAATGGCGGTGGTTTGCTTGCCTTCGATCGCCAGCACAAAGTCTTTCAATCCTATCGCAAAAACGATAAACCTCACGGTCTTGGGGACGATGAAATTCGTTCCATTTATGAAGATCGTTACGGCAATCTATGGATAGGCACGACCTTTGGCGGGTTGAATCTATTCGATCGTAAAACAGCGCAATTTAAGCACTTTTACCCCGACAAGAATAATCCCGAGAGCACCACCATCCGCGCCATTTTGGACGACGACCAAGGTAATTTGTGGATTGGCAATCGCGCTGGGCTCTATTATTTCGATCGCAAGGCTAATCGTTTTCTCTATTATTTCCATGATCCCAATAATCCTTATAGTTTGGTGCACAATTCGGTTCAGACCATTTTCCGTGATGCCAAGGGCGATTTATGGATTGGCACCAGAGGGGGCATTAGTTATCTCAATATGACCAATCTACCATTCGTGCACATCCGAGCAGCCGCAAATGATCCTCATTGTCTCAACGCCCAGGAAGTGTATGCCATCCTGGAAGACCGTCAAGGCAATCTCTGGTTTGGAACCGAAAGCGGCGGATTGAATTTTTTGGATAAAAAAACTGGCCTCTTCCGTTACTATATGTACGAACACCATAATCCCTACAGCCTCAGCGTCAACAACATCAAGGCGCTGCTCGAGGATCGAAAGGGAAATATCTGGATCGGTACCTTCAATGGTGGACTGAATGTATTAGACCGAAAAAACGGCAAATTCAAACATTTTTTTCATAACCCGTTGGATTCCCTCAGCCTGGCAATCGACAACATACTGGCCTTATGGGAAGATGATCGGGGCGATATCTGGATTGGTACCGACGGTGGTGGCCTCGACCGTTTCGACCGAAAAGGACAACGGTTTTTTCATATCCTGCAGAAATGGCATCACCAAGGATTTGATAACATCCATTGTTTACGAATCGACCAGCAAGGCCGATTGTGGATGGGCGCCAATCATGGACAAATAGGATATTACCATCCACAGACAAAAGAATTTAAAGCCTACATCTTGAATAGCAATCTCCACAATGTAGAAGTGAAAACCCTTCATATCGATTCACAGGGTTGGTTATGGTGTGGTACGGTGGGTGGTGGACTCTATCGATTTGACCCCTACCAGGAGAAAACCCTGGTATGGACCACAGCAAACGGTCTTCCGAGCAATAACATTTATGGTATTTTACAAGATTCGGAGGGTTGTCTCTGGTTCAGTACCAGCAAGGGATTATGTCGATTCGATCCGAATAACGGCACGTTAAAAACCTTCTTTAAAGAGAACGGTTTACAGAGCAATCAATTTCATTATAATGCCTATCTCCGCACGCGTGATGGTCGCATGCTGTTTGGAGGCATCAATGGTGTGACGGCTTTCCATCCTACCGCCATCAGAGAAAATACTTATCTGCCACCAGTGGTAATCACCAATTTTACTATTTTCAATAAACCGGTGGAAATAGGCGGTGACCAGGGTATCCTCCAGCGCCATATAAGTTATACCGATAAAATCAATCTATCCTATCGGCATACGGTGTTCTCCTTCGAATTCGTCGCGCTTAATTATGCCATCCCTGCACAAAACCAGTATGCCTATAAATTAGAGGGATTCGATAGCGAGTGGAATTATATCGGTACTCGCCGTTTTGTGACTTATACGAATCTCCGACCTGGCGAATATACGTTTAGAGTAAAAGCGGCCAATAATGATGGCCTGTGGAATAAACAAGGTGCATCTATTCATATTCATATTTCTCGACCTTTTTGGCAGAGCCTCTGGTTCAAAATGTTGTTGTTGGCCATTTTCGGGCTGACCGTCAGCCATTTCATCGCATATATTCGCCAACGGCGAGACTTGCTTCAGGCGCGGGCTTTGGCCAATCTAGCGCAGCTTAAATTGATGCGCAACCAGATGAATCCTCATTTTCTATTCAATGCCCTCGGCTCCATCCGTTCGATGATCTTGCTGGATAAGCAAAAGGCGTGGGACATGGTCTCTGAACTATCCGAATTCCTCCGCTATGCGTTATTGAATTTCAACAAAGTAGAAGCCGTTCTCGATGATGAGATCGTTGCCTTGCAAAATTATCTGCATATCGAAAAGGTGCGCTATCGTGATTCGCTCCTCGTATCTTTCGCCATAGACAACGCCGCAAAAAGTCTCACAGTACCAGCCTTTATCTGTCAACCCTTAGTGGAGAATGCCATCAAATACGGCATGCAAACCAGTCGTTTACCGCTGAAGGTGAATATTTCCATCTCCTATAAGGACGACACCTTATCCATTGATGTATCAAATACCGGCAAGCTGCTCTCCTCCCCTGCAGCCATCGACGCTCATTTAGATGGGCATGGTAATTCATTGGAGAACATCAAACAGCGTTTGGCTTTGATGTTCAAAGATCGGTTTAGCTTTCAGCTCTTCGAAGAGGGAGAATGGGTGCACGCCAAAATACGTATGTATTACAACCGAATGCCTTTGCCAAAAGCGTGATGATGATTTATGTTTTCACTTCGGCATCTATAAGATCATAGAATCCCTCGATGAAGATGCTGAGGTTTGCATTTTTTGAAAATGATTCCTTCCTACCAGCCTATCTCTACTGATCCAGTTCAAGCCGTCCATTAAATCATCCGGCGCCCCAAAAAATTGTACAAAGCAGTGGCCTTGTAGTAGTCCTTTTTAAAATTTAAAGGTAATTATAAATAGATGAGGACGTTTTTATGTTTTTTACTCAAGCGTGCGATTATTAATGAAAAAATCTAAAAATATTTTTCCATATTTTCGCAAAAAAGCAGAATATAATAATAGAAGGATGGTCTATAATGTCATAGAATGAAACTTTTCACTGTAGGTGAGTTAATGTTTACACTTTTTGAGGTATGGTGTTAAATCTGTTCGACAATATGAGCTGGGTGACTGATAGAGAACATCAGATCTTTGTCACCAAGCTGAAAAGCTCAGGTTAAAGGGTATAGAGATTACTTTCCCAGATTCTTAAGCCTGATATTAAGCTCAATCGAATTCACCTTTTAGGTGGGTTTTAAAACTTGCGACTTACAGAATCCAGGTACTTTCTGTTATAGAATATTCCTTTAATTAACCATTAACTTCGAAGGGGAGGTCTCTATGAAAGAACTACGGTTTACTTTCTTGGTGATGAGCATGATGTTCATCAGCACTTTAGCCAACGCTCAATGGCAACAATTGAATGGGCCATATGGAGGCATAGTGAACTGCATTTGTACCGATGGTTCAGTTGTGTATATTGGCACTGAGTCAGATGGCGTATATAGAAGAGGGTTGATGGAACAGATACCGATTTTAGGTGGGTGGTATTCGCGAAGCAATGGGATCACAAATTTACGCATCAAAGCGATAATAAAAAAGGATTCGTATCTATTTGTTGGCACCTATGGAGGTGGCGTTTTTCGTTCCGCGGATAACGGTGTGAATTGGATAGCGGTTAATAATGGCCTGACAAATACCTATGTTACAGCTTTTGTCGTAAAGGGAACTCAATTATTTGCAGCCACCGATGGTGGAGGGATCTATTTATCTAATAACGATGGTCAAACATGGACGGAATTCAATAATGGCTTGACGAGAAAAAATGTTCAATCATTAATGGTGGCGGGAGACTTTGTTTTTGCCGGAACCAACCGAGGAATTTTCCGGTCTTACAATAACGGCGATTGGGTAGCTTTGACGAATACCATCGCAAACGCTGATGTAAGGGCTCTGCTCGCGATAAACAATCTCATTTTTGCAGGCATTTTTGAGGGTGGTGTTTACAAATCAGCAAACTATGGCCACACTTGAGTAGAATGCAATAACAATCTGCCGAATAGGAAGATTATGGCTTTAATCTCTGAAGGTGTAAGAATATATGCAGGGAGCAAGGGAGCTGGTGTTTTTGTTAGTGAAAACGCTGGGGGATATTGGACTCAACTACCGTCAGGTTTATTGAATAAGTACATTTTGTCTTTGGGTACCGCTAGTCTTCCAGAAGGGCAAATATTGAAAAAATTTCTCTTGGCCGGCACAGAAGGGGGTGGTGTTTTCATCTCGGATGATGGCGGCTCCAGTTGGTCATCCTATAACAGTAAGTTAAAAAATAGCACCGTGCAAGCATTTATAGTGAATGGTTCGACTATTTTTGCTGGAACCGCGGGTGCAGGTGTATACCGTAGCTCCGACGCTGGCCAAAACTGGGTAGCAGTTAATGAAGGTTTAAATAATCCATATATTTATGATTTTGTCATTAAAAATAATCGTATCTTTGTTGCAACCAAAAGAGAGATATTTCATACTTCCAACAACGGCGATACCTGGGAACCGCGAATTCTTAATTTGCCACTTGATGGTGTACGATCCCTCGCTGCAGTGGGAAATTATCTTTTTGCCGGTACTGTAGGGCACGGCGTATACCGTTCAATCGATAATGGAGGATCGTGGAGAGCTGTGAATACGGGAATGTCTACCGCGACGATTTATTCATTACTCATCAAGAATTCTACCATTTTTGCTGGAAGCGGGAATGGCAGAGTGTTTCGTTCTGACAATTGGGGGGAAAGTTGGACACCATCGAGTACGTTTTTCCAATCCCCCATCGTAAATTCTTTGACTGCCAATGATTCCTGTATATTTGCTGGGACCTCTTATGGAACCTACATGTCCACTGACAATGGTTTATCATGGCAAAGAATCAACGCTCTGGGTTTACAGGAGGTCGTTTCTCTCTCGGCAGTAGGCCCCATGGTTATAGCTGGAACTGCCACGAATGGAATTTATTTTTCCGAGAATTATGGTAAAACTTGGAGCCAGAAAAATACTGGCTTGGAAATGAGGCCTATATATAGCGTATTACTAAATGATACCTACGCCTTTGCTGGAGTGAAAGATAGGGGTTGTTGGTGTAGGCCATTAACCGAATTGGTTACCGAAGTGAAAGATGCGATTCAACAATCGCCGCAGAGTTTTACCCTTTACCAGAACTATCCGAATCCATTCAATGGCGAAACGATCGTCTCATTTACTCTTCCAGTGACCTTGCCTGTGGAGCTCAAGATTTACGATCTTTTGGGAAATGAGGTGGCTGTGATTTGCAATCAGACTTTAGCAGCTGGCACCCACCAAATTCGCTGGCAAGCAAAAGGCATTTGCTCTGGCACATATTTTTATCGTTTAAAAGCAGGAGACTGGTCACAAACCAAACGGATGGTTTATATTAGATAAAAGAACAATATGTTTTGTTTTGTCTGGGTTTAGCTATAATTGGACTTAAATCTTTTGCCATCACTCTCCGGTGGAATGGAAAGGGGGATGCTGTGCGTATATTTAGTTCTTTATCTCACCGCAGAGAAACTGTTGAAAAAGTCGCTTAAAAATGCTATTTTATTCCGACAATTGCCAATGAACAAATTAAGGAAGTAAAATGGCGCGATTCAAAAATTACAATTATAAGCAAACCATTATGGTGCCAGTGACGCTTGAAGAACAATTGCTTCCTG